>Ga0209712_10004924_pt1 | contig 10515 bp, 9 predicted proteins | sample ArcOceMetagenome_FD_187443 | JGI IMG/M metagenome (GOLD analysis project Ga0209712, IMG submission 187443) | Marine eukaryotic phytoplankton communities from Arctic Ocean - Arctic Ocean - Greenland ARC118M Metagenome (SPAdes) (version 2) | ecosystem: Environmental > Aquatic > Marine > Oceanic... | reverse complement strand
TTATTATTGAGTCATAATTGCGGATACCTCTACTCCGAAGAAAGGACTACTGGAGGTTTTCTTAGAATGGCTACCGAGAAACCCCCCTGCGTAATAAATTAAAGAACAGTTATACACAAATATTAGTACTCAATTGAAATCTGGTACAGATCTGTACCAGATTTAAGATAGTTGGTTGCTATTTGCAAATTGCAGGCCTCACCCCCTTTTCAACCCCCTTTGCATTGGTGACGCCAAATAAAGTACCATCTAAAAGATCGGCAACATGGAGCTAAACTGGATTTTAAAATAAGGCGTCGAAGACGACTAAACAAACTCAACAAAATCATCAATTAACAATGGTCTATGTGTTAGTGGGCAGAACCAAATCCCTATTGTAGTTCGAATGCCATCGTTTTCTTCCGACGTATTATGTTTACAGTATAGGTCCACCAAGGGTCTCTTGTTTCTTCATAGTTCACCTTGAAGGAGACAACATGTAGAATTGGCAAGTTGATCTGCATAGTACCTTGGCCAAGGTATACTACTTGCTAGGCGGCACTAGTCAGATTACTTTCTAGCATCATGATACCTCTACTCGTTACAGTATTACGGTCAGCATATATGTAGAGTGTTGTGCCCTCACATACATCCTCCTAATTACATCAAAAGAAGACAACACCCAGGACCGCTGCCTAGCTAGTGTATACTGTACGATCATATCTGTTGAAGAATCATGAATTAGTAAAAAAAACAGTGAAAAGGTCCTTTTACTTTTGTTTTTTCAATTCAAATTGTGAGAGCAAGAGAATTACAAAACAATGAAATCGTCCGGCACTCCATCGTAAAGGTAAACTAGCTCATTGTAGCTTGCTAGACCCATGCTTGATATCAGTAGTATCACATGTCAATCATTTGCTTGCACCATTTTGCTGAAACAAACATAATTGTTCACACGTCTTGTGCCCAAATGCGTATTTTACGTGAAATACTTACTCAAGAGTAATTCCAACAGTACATGGTACTACTTGCATTTATGAAGAGACTAGCTAGTTGATGTGGTGGATTGTTGTGACTTGTCTCTGAGCAATATTGGCCTACCGGTATGTACAGTACTGTACGTTTGTTTTGTGTGTGATGTGATGGGTTGTGTGTTTTGAATTTTGAATGGAAGGAAAAAGGCCGATCAATCCATAAGTAAAGTGGCCTCAACCATCTGATTCCCGCAGGATCCCTGGCCGACAAAAAGGTTTTGTTGGCCACTAGAAAAGGGTCGACTTGGAATGTGTGGCAATATCGGAGTGCGCCACCCATGAGCCCTCGAATTGCAAACGCCCCATAGAATAAAGTTATTATGGTATTCAAAAGCTTAAGTTTCCACAAGCTATACCATCGTTGCTGAGTTGCGGCTGCAGTCGGGCTAAGGAACGCCTTTCTCATGAAAATCTGCAAAGATCGCAATTATCTTGTAGTGTCTCACTTATTTGGGTGCTCTTACAGCTGATGCAGGCCCTAAAGGGCCTGCGATAAGGACTAATGTACATTAAAGAACAGTTGTTTTGAAGAGGCTAGTGTAAACCACAGCAGCGACCTGTGTCTAGCAGGATGTCTCTAGATGACTACCGGAAAGTACAACTAAAAATTGGTAGTCAGAGGTGAACCCTTGACCTTTCTTTTTCCATAAAAGAGTTGGACCACTCAACCATACCGGGATTGTATAGCTCCAGCAGAGCTGGCTACCTATATAGAGTACAGGAACTGGGACTTAGATGTATAAGAACTCAGAACACTTATCCAGGCGACACAGAGAACCTGTACTAAACAACGTTCGGACGGAGTGTTCAAACATGTGAAAGAAAGAGATGACTGGATCACTTACATCCAGACATGCAAGAAAACTGTAACATTCTCTGATGATCATAAGGATAGGTTGCTTCATTGGGCAGAAAATGTTCAAATCCATCGTGAAACTCTCGATGATTTCATTGATTATCATAATAATAATTCTTAACTTAAATGCCTTTTTTCAATCTCGTACAGATCTGTACCGGATTTTCCCGAAGTGTTCGATATAGGGTTTAACCCGTAAACCATACACTCTCATGACCCGCGGGCCCATTATCAGGACATGTCAAAAAATAATGGCACCAGCGGCAAGCTATCTAGTACTACTACTGCTTGTATGACCTGGTATGACATACAAGTACGTACTGTATTCGAACTTCTGGTCTATCCGAGTCGGAGGAAATGGTAATAGTAATGGTAATAGTAATGATGATGATGGAATGGGCACACGATGAAACGCATTGGAAGTTAGTTCCTTCCTTCCACCTCTAAAACATCATTACAAGTAGTCCTATTGGTCTCACTGTTTCCCAGTTATGGACGGCCATTAGGATCTTCGCTCGGTCCTTCTTGAATAGAATCTCATGCAAAATCTTGACGGCTGCCGTACCGGGTAAGGATGAGGATGTGATTCCTCTCCAACAGTTTTTGAACTTTTGCAGGTTTGGTACATCCAGGCGTCATGTTTGCCGACATCCTCCCCTTAACGCGTGATGGGTAACGTGCACGAATGCAAAGCTGGAGTGTGACATTCTTGAAGAGTAGTCAACACACAACTCCCAACAATCTCTCCTAGTTGCCTAAGAGCGTACGGATCGTGGGCAGAAAACAAAGAGAACAGGTTTATTGTTGAATTGTTGTAGTTTTGGTTTGTGTGTATGGAGGCAATGTGTGTGTGTTGGGTGTTGATGTGTGTGGTGTGAAAAGTGGATGATGGGTACAGGTAATGTAGTATGTTCAATGTACATACTACTACTACAAGCTGGTTGCGTCCTGGACCTCCTTCAGGTAGAAGCCCCGTAGACGATAATTAAATAAATATATCAATGTCAACGCCACTAAGTATAATTTATTGTTGACATCAAAATAGGCTCTTTCTCTTCGCTCCCTGCAATCACACTAATCATCAATCAAACAAACACCTGCCTTGCAGAACGATAGATCAAAGTCAAGTGCTGCTCGATGCGTTCGCACCTTCTGCTCCATTGTCTCAATATTTTGGGCTGACATTGCACAGGGCTTTAACTCTTCAAAAGAAATGTCAGAAATTGGTTCATTGCCTGCGTTCTCGTCTACCAGCAGAATGAAGAACAACGCCATCATGTACTAGTAGTAGTACTACTATTAAATGCTCCTCTTCTGCTTGTGGAATTCTTTCGAATTCTCTCAGCATCAAGAAACGCCCTCCATACACAACAATTAACCTGAACTCTGAACTTAAATCGTCAGAAATAGGAAATATGCTATACTCGTAAAGGAGACAAATGGCAGATGCATGCGCCTGTTTTGAGAACGAGAAATAAAAAAAAAGGTCCAGCAGACGAAAGAAGCTCAAAAGAAAGTAGTGGGGTGTTGTTTTATCCTGATGAAAATGATTGGGACCGGTTTTGGGACAAGTCTAAATGCAAGAAAGAAAAAGAGTTGGCAACTCGTACACAAGTGACATGTGGTTGAACCCTGATGTTCAATATAATACGGGGAAGAAGTCTACATTTTCTTTTAATTATCATACATGGTTGATCTTTACATCTTCAATCTGTATATTACTACAATAAAACAGAACGAGTTCACGAAGATTTGAGCTGAACCTGTAATTGCAGGAGAGGAATGTTGCTAGTGTGTTACTCTGAAGCCACTTGTCTGCAAATGAATGCATGCTGCTGCCCTTGTCACAGATGGCATGAGCGAGGATGGCGACTATAAACCTCGTTCTGAATTCATAGCCCTTTCGCTCTGGACTTAAGCTATTCGGCATGTTCTGAAGCTATGTGCAATCCGAAAGGGCTATGTATTATAAGGCAGATGAGATACCAGCTGTGGAAGTGGAGGTGCGCGATGAGTCGTTTAACTAGAAAGATGTCGTGTAAAATAAAGGAAAAGAATAGAATGTCATTTGAAAGAAATTGCGGGAAACAGTCTTTGTATGTTTTTGGGATTTCTACGCTACGGCAAAAAATTGTGCAACCAGCTTGTAGCTAGTAGTAGAGTAGTATTTTTGTTTGTCGTTTGTTCTTTGTTCTCCTCGCCAAACCGTTTGGGAAGAAAGAGGAGAGTCTCTGAGATATAATAGAGAGAGAGAGAGAAGAAGAGAGAGAGAGAGAAGAAGGAAAGGGGGGACAATTGTGTTGGATATTTGGGACGTTACGATGTGAGAAATGGACGTTATATAATCAATTTTGGGGTACCGGGTGTTCTCTGTCTGCGACTCTGTGCCAATAACGGTGTCCACAAAATTATTGCAAAATACCATCATCATTGAAAATGTTCCACAACAACTTCAAACTACATACCAACAACATCAACCATCAACGACATCGACAACAATACAAGATACAAGCAGTTCAAGCAGTTCAAGCATTACATACATACATTACATTACAACAGGTGAACAACATTTCCAAACACGTTGCAAGCATCATTTCGAAATGAATACTTTGCAACTGATAAGATCCATTATTATTATTATTGCCTTCAACTTTGGCGCAACTTATGCAACCAACTCTGCAAATGCAAATGCAAATGCAAATCCATCATTCATGATGCCAGCACTGGAGAAAGCAAAGAACACGAAGACGATAGTAGATATCAATGATTCCGATACCAAACCCTTTAGTACCAACACGAAAGCAGGCAGAAACTTAATCTCTGCATCGAGAAATTTGAATGAGGAGGAAGGAGATGATGGATCGGAATTGGGAAGCAGTTATCTTGGAGATTATGCAATCAAATTCCATAATTGTCAGAGTGTCACTCAGTGGGATGGCGATGATTGGACCCAGGGCAAGGTCTTGAGCAGGCGATTGGTTCGTTACAGGCTTTGTCCACTGGGATCATGTGATGGTTCTTCTGATACTGGATGTTCTTCCAAGTATGGAGATTTCGTGGTCGACTTGAATACATTTCTATACTACTACCTATCGGCACAAACTAATGCAAATGAAGTTATTGACGCATATTGTCAGGAGGGGTGCAATGGCAATGGTTCCTATGACAGCTGCTATGATAAATGTTTCAGTGACAATGGAGGTTTTACATCCACAGCTAGCAACGACGGGGACTCATACGATCTCGACCCTCTAGAATTTGCTCAATGTGGAGCTTTTAATGATGGATATTACCTTGGACCCTATTGCTCTGATGATGGACAGTCTGTTCACCTTGGAATCTTTTCTGACAATGCATGTTCGACATTTTCATCCTGTGATGCAACGTGCTTTTACAACACGTATAACTCCACACTTTCGTATGATAGCACAAGCATGGTGTCGAATAATTGTCTATCCTGTTCTGATGGCACTATCCAGGATGGATATGCAACGAATTCCGCAGTTGATGAATGTACTGCAGTCTATGGAGACTCTGGAAAATGTGAGACGAAAATGTCGATTGACTACCCCAATGAATCGGGATGTACTTACATTCAAGGACTCAAGTCTATTGGTTATGATGGAGTCATTAGCTCCAAGGGAGCGAAGAAAAGTAAAGAAGCTGGTCTTGCAATTGGATTGCTTTCCTTTTCTTCAATGCTCCTTGCTGTTTACGTTTACTTTCTTTACAGTAAGCTTGATAGAGCCAGATATCACTTGATGGAATAGAGAAATTCAAAATGCAATGCACACTGGAATATATATTGAATATAATCAAGCCAAGAGTGATGCTAAAGTATTTTAATAAAGTAAGATGATTAGGTTGTGCATGTATATTGTAAAGAACTTGAACAGTTACTCATTCATTACGTGAAAAAGGTATTTTAATTTGGTCATGACAATTTGAAATTGCCTTTATGTAGATGAGAGGAGAGATCAAAAGCCCCTTGGGATACTGGCATAAAACTCTCCAAAGAAGAACCGACATCTTGCTTCAGATCTAGTGTAAACATCAGCTGGTAAACATTCATGTCGACATCTTCTTCATATCCTCCATCCCACCCCACACCAAAGCAAAACTCTTGCATCCTGGGTTTTGAGATATGTTGTCAAAGGGACTTAGGCAAAGCTGCAATGTTGTCTCAAACAAGTAGCAGAGGAGGCGATGTTTCTTATCTTCCAACGTCCTGCACCGACACTACATACTGGCAAAACATTCTCCTCCTCAGAAAAGTTTCAAATGTCGCGCGTGTCAACGAGAAAACCACAACTTCAACTACAACTATTAATACAACATGGGATTTTCGCACGAGTAATTTCATTCAATAGAACACACAAGATCTTCGTACGTCTGTTCTGGAATGAATCACCTCATGGTTCACAAGATGTCAGAGTTCTTTCAATAGGAGCCACGATCTATCAAAAACAAAACTACTGCGATCACTAAAGCTACTACTGCTGCTATCATGTTGCATTTCGCATCAAAAAAAGTGAGTTTGAGTCGGTTCGTTGGTCCAAGATCTGACGGTAACAACATAGAGTACAAACACAAAGTTCTTTCGTCGTCTTGTGAAACTAAATGCATTCTTCCCTTTCTCTCTCTACTGTTGTCATGATCTATAATAAGACGGAGGTTATTGAGCCTGGCGATAATGATGTGCTCTGCGGTCGAGGTGGAGTGTAAGTAATTTGTTCTGTACTACTACTAGTATAGTAGCAAGAACGAGGAGCGACTACTCAAGACTCACACACAGAATCATTTGATCTCCAACGCAAATAGGACTACCAAACACCCTGGTAACTTCCGCTTTCGTAAATGGTGGAAGGCCGTAAAGAAGAGTACAAGAAATGCCATAAACAAATGAAGAAGAACGTCGTGTCTGATATTATGAAAAATTGGCGTGATCAGAATCCGCCAGGAAGATTCCTCAAAGAAATGCTGTAAGGAAACGAGCATGTATGGTATGATGTAGGGGACGATAAGGCGAAGCAGAAAACTTCCCAGGCACTCCGGGAAAGGACACCTGTATCGTTACAGAAGCAGGGAGGAACGAGGAACATGGAATCGTTTCGTGCCGAACATGAATCTGGGGAAGAAGATGAAGATGGATCCTCTGAAGGAAGAGAATCCGTTGATGACTCTGAGGAAGATGAAGATGGATCTTCTGAAGGAAGAGAATCCGTTGATGCCTATGGTGCTATTCGACAGGAGACAAGCTTTGACTGTGTTATTGTAGATAAGTTATTGGATCTACAAGATTTCTCTTGGAAATCAACCGAAGCGCATAAGTTCGTTGAGAACCAAAAAGACAACAATGCCATGCAGGGAGAGCAGAATATTGGGTTGCCACCTGGTAGTTCCTTCTCCTTAATCCGCGATCCTTTGGGTTCTTTCCCTGTCATAATGAATTGTAAGGAGAGCATATCTCTGTTGCAGAAGCAGGAGGGAACGAGGAACGTGGAATTGTGCAGTACTGAAAATGACTCCGAAGATGAAGATGGATCCTATGAAGGTAGAAAATTCGTTGCTGCCAATAATAAGGAGCGCCCAGCCATTCAGAGAGAGAATGCAGTTGCGTCCTTAATTCACGACAACAGTTTTCAGGAGACCTCAAGCCGTTGCAAGCGTTCCTCCCCCGTCAAGAGAGAAACATCTCATAAAAACGAGAACAGTGAAACTAAATCTCAAGTGAAGAAGATGAACCGTCTCAATAGTATTAATTGCGAGACTTTGAATCAAAACGACACAAACGAAGTTTCTTTTTTGTCGAAAACTCTCCGTGGAACTTCTCTTGAATCATTTATTCTTTGATCTAATTTGTATTTTTTCGTGATTTTTGTGATAATAATACAGTTGATCACCTGCTTCCTAATAGATAAAACGTAAATCTTACAAGTTGAAAATGCAGTGTAAAGACCAATCGCGCAGTACAAAAACCAATTACCTGCGATATTTGAAACATTGTAGTAAGACTTGTAGATTGTTTCATTTCCGTCACATGAACATCAACATATTATTTAAAAGAATTATTCGTTCATGCGCTATCGGTACACATTACTCACAACCATTTTGTTCAAGGTTGCCACTCGAAGCGCTTGAATCCTGCACTATTCTTCCCCCCTGGATGCTTGAGATGCCATTCGTTTCATATATCGCGCACCACACTGCTTTCTCTCTTTTTTCGCACACTGTATCATTGCCTTCTTATCCCTACTCCTTACCCCCTAACACCTTCCTCCATTCATGTTGAATTCTAACATCAACATGTAAACCCTGCAGACTGACATGCGTACTGAACGTGTACTGTACTCGTACTCTAAACGCTCACAGAAGGACCAACATTTTCATGCTCAGTCTTGGCCTCCTCATCCTCGGAAGCTGCTGGAGGCGGAATCTCTACAACCGCATCCAGCACGACATCTGCAGCTGCGACAGTATGTTGTTCCACAGCCTCGCCATTATCAACATCAGCATCATTAACATCTGCCTCCAACTGCCCCATATCAACATCATCAACCATATCTTCCACCTTTCTCTTTTTCCTTGGAGGCTGTCCCGAAGGAATATCACGAGCAATGACCGTCCCTCCCTTCTTGAGAACCTTTTTATCCTCAAATCCAACAGTGAGCAATTTCTCCGCCCGATCCTCTCTCAAATTCCCATGCCTGTAAAGCCACCTCTGCCTATACAACCATTTCCCAAGAGGAAGAGTTTCTGGTACATCAAAGCAATGTCCCTTCTTCTCTTTATGTTCCAAGAGTTTCCGGAACATTTCTTCCCACTGTTCATCCAATTTCCCCTTGAATTCCAACGCGGTAGCATCCTCAAATGCAAATCCAATTTCGACAAGTTTTTCATAACGATCCGCCTTGAGTTTCTTGGATCTATAAAGGGTCCTCTGACGTGAGATCCATCGCCCAAGCGATCCATTCATGGTGGGGAAGTTACAATGTCCATTCTTGTCCTTGTATTCCAAAAGTTCCGTAAAGAATTTATTCCACTTTTCATGCAATTTGGATTCGTACGCCTGATTGTATTTGGTCTTGGTATTAATGGGCGGAGGAGAATGCAAAGCTGGCATCCCATTCTCATCCAAAGTCACTGTAGTCACATTTCCATCTTTATCCGTGGTGGTGGTAGTAGTCGTGATACCGGCATGCCCATTGAGATTCCCAGATCCCAATTCAGCAATCCTTTCCCCAAGACATGTTTTATCCAAATCCATGAGACGCTGTCTTCGTTCTTCCTTGAGGTTCTTGTATCTGTAATTATGCCTTTGGCGACATAGCCACCTTCCGAGTTCAGTGGATGTCGGAACGAGGCAGTTACCGTGCGCGTCTTTGTAGGCTGAAAGATCACGAAAGTGCGCTTCCCATTTTTCTTCCGATCTGGAAGATAGTCCAGAGGTATTGGGCGTCATGGTATCATGGTGCGTATGAGTGTGGGTGTGGTGCACTGGTTGTGGACTATGCGGATTATGGATATGAGGATTTACATGTACATGCGAAGGATGAAGATGCATATTTGCAGCATGCGCATGTGCGTGTAGGTTGGCATTGTGCAAATGTGCATGAGGGTTCACGTGGTTGACGTTGACATTATCATGAGCATGAGCATGTGCATGAGGATTGTGATTATCATTGACAGATTCCATGGTCGCAAGTGCTTCTGTTTCAGTAATATCAATGGCAAGGTCAGCAGCAGCCTTTTCCTCTCCAGTGGCAACTTGCACTGGCGAAATGACATCATTGATGTGAATTCCAGCCTGTGCACATCTCTGCCTTAGAATTTGATTTTCATGGACAAGTTGTGATTTTTGCGTTTCACTCATGGCGAGTGCGGATTGGTAGTTGGACAATTGTGTGGAAACATCAGCAGCAGCGGCAGCAGCATTGCCATTTTCGTTACCGTCACGAATGGCGGTATCGTATTTTATTTTGAGGTCAGTGTGTTGATCGTTGAGATGTTCGAGTTCTATAGCTAGGTTGTGATTGGATTCTTTAACGTCGTGGAGTTCCTTTTGAAGGGATGAGATGTCCACCACGTCGACAATGCCATCATCGTGGTGGATCTGCTGATGGTGTTCATGCTCCTGATGGTGTTCATGTTCATGCTCCTGATGGTGTTCATGTTCATGCTCCTGATGGTGTTCATGTTCATGCTCCTGATGGTGTTCATGCTGATGCTCATGTTCATGTTGATCCATGACATTACCATCATCGTCCACTTGTACTTGCACATCCACGTCATCTACGTCAACTTGTGCAATGGTATCATTGACATCTTGTAGGGAACAGGGCTGTACTTGTTGCAAGTGAAGCTGATCATGACCGTTAACGTGACCGTTAACATCAATGTTGGTTGGATCATCTGGGTGGTGGTGCTGGTGGTCCAACGTATCAGGAACATTAGTATCATTCAGGTGATCGTGATCATTATTATCCACATTCACATTAACATTAATAGCATTGGCATCGGTATCCATGTCCGCATTCATCATTTCCATATTTACTTTGATTTTTTTAGATTTTGGAAATTTTCGAATATCTTGAATGTGAAAAATACACGGGATATTGAATATTGGATATTGAATATCGACATTGA
>Ga0209712_10004923_pt1 | contig 10518 bp, 8 predicted proteins | sample ArcOceMetagenome_FD_187443 | JGI IMG/M metagenome (GOLD analysis project Ga0209712, IMG submission 187443) | Marine eukaryotic phytoplankton communities from Arctic Ocean - Arctic Ocean - Greenland ARC118M Metagenome (SPAdes) (version 2) | ecosystem: Environmental > Aquatic > Marine > Oceanic... | reverse complement strand
TAATCAGTAACAGCCCGATAGTCACAAACAGCAATATTTTAACTAAACCACCTTTTTTCTCTTCTACAACTTCTACTTCTTCTTCGTCTGCCATGGTTAGCCTTCCTTATCTACTTCTCAATTATGGATTATCTAGCCTTTATTGGCTAGGCAAAGGTGTCTACATCACCATCATGATTGCTGCGATGACTCGCTGCCATTGGAATTTGTTCTTCACTGGTATTTTTTACCGTTTGACTTAATTGCCAATCGGGTTGCTCACCTCGAGCTTGCTGGTGTCCACGACTATCTGCGCCTACCGAGACATCTGCTAACTGTAAACCACTGTCTGCAAGTTGATCTCTCAATTTGGGCAAACTTGATTCAAGCAACTCACGAACGCCTGGGTTACTGCTTAGAAGCTGAGTCTTTAGGACCCCATCTTCCATCACCAAATTAATGTTTACTTGCCCCAAGCGGGCTGGATTGAGCGATAAATTGGCTTGCCAACGCCCTTCTTTCACCATCCGTTGCAACTGCTGGCCTATTTGGTCTTGCATTTGGCGTGCACCCATCTGGGCAGCACTATCGCCTTGCATAAGGTTAGTGAAACGCTGACCTATATCCATAGTAGGTGCATCGATCGCTGGAGCTGCACCCACAGTTGCCATAGCCGGCAAACTAGCCAAAGGAGCCGCCGCCTTAAAGTTGGCCCCAGTGTAACTGCCTAAGGTATTTGATTCCAGCGCATTCATAGAACTGGCAACCGGTGAGGGAAGACCTGTAAATTGGTCTAACTTCTGCACCAGTGAAGGCGCAAGAGTGATGCTGGCATAGGTTGAAGTCACACTTGCAGCACTGCTAGTAGCGCCTGCACTAGTGCCTGCAGTAGAGGTTAAATTACCTTTTGCCTGTGTGAGTGCTTTATTAATTGTGTTAGCTAGCCCTGTTTTTATCTCAGTTTGTGGGCCAACTGCCTTTGATTGGCGCTGCTGAAGAAAAGACTGCGTCGCCATTTGTGGCGCGGCAGGCACAACGGAAGGACTGACTCCAGGTAAGGTAGAACTGCTGACATTATTATTAGCCGTTGCAGTAATAGTTTGGTTGCGTACTTTAATGACATCTTGATCATTGAGTGGCAAAGCCTTTAATGCATCGGCAACTGGTGTCTTAGCCTGCGCAGCAAAGTTAGGCTGCGTCTGGACTTGTGGCTGAACCTGAACCTGTGACTGAACCTGTGGCTGAACCTGAACCTGAACCTGAACCTGTGGCTGAGCCTGAACTTCAACCTGAACTTGTGGCTGAACTTGAACTTGTGGCTGAGCCTGAACTTGTGGCTGAACCTGAACCTGTGACTGAACCTGTGGCTGAACTTGTGACTGAACCTGAGCTTGCGGCTCTACTTGACCTGAGACTAAAGGTTGCAGCAAAGTTTTTGCCATAGCTGGCAACACCACATTTGTTGTAATAGTGCCTGATGCACCTTCGGGCGCAACTATTGGAGAAGCCGTTTGAACTTGACCTGGTTTAAAACCCATCCCCAGGTTGGAAATAACTTGGGCATTAGTATGATCCCCAGTGTCTTGAGGCTTAATCGTACTTTGTAAAACTAGTCTTGCTACTGCTGGATCTACGCCTAACTGAACCGCTAAATCTTGGAGTTGCTGGTCCGAAAAATCTATTTTTGTATCAGTAAGCTGAGATAATGCAGATAAAGATCCAGATTTGGGCGCCTGTGGCATATCTACCAAAGGTTGTAAATGAGTCATAAAACTCAAGTCATCAATTTGTGATTGCTGCGCAGGGGCAATGGTGGCAAACAATTGTTGAGAAGTCTGCGCTTGTTGCAACTTCGATAGACCTGCAGTCGGCAAGCCCTTGCCGCTTGGCATAGAATTGCCTAAGGGTGTTGCCGAGACAGCCCCCTCTTTCTGGCCGCTTAATATTTGCTCAAACTTGCCAGCCACAGCTGGACTTACTGCCACATTAGGCCCTACACCCTTGCTACTAGGGGTGCTGGTTGCTTTGAGTATATTTAGCAAATCTATTTGAGCCATAATAATTTAGCCTGCACTAGTGTCAGTTATTCGTCAGAATAGCTAAAAACGGTCTATTCATCGTTATTGTACACAATACTATGCAAGAATCGCTCCAATGCGACTAAATTAACGCCGATTGTACATTTGTGTGGCAATGGCATCCATCTGTTTTGCATCTAAGGCTTTGTTAGCCGCTAGCTGCTCCACGTGAGCCTTTTCTGTTACCTTCTCACTCATTCGAGCCTTTTGTAATTTCTGTAAGCTCACAGCTTTAGCTTGCTGTAACCTTTCATCTAAATCTTGTCGCTGGCGTAACTGATCAACTTCCATTTGCATTAGTTGCTGCAAAAACTTGCGTGTTCTAACAAGTTTTTCATTGGTACTAGCGCCTTGCTGGAGCGTGATCAAGTCTTGTTGATAGTCCTGTTGGTATTGGCGTATTTGCGCCACTGAAGAATCGATACTGTCAATCAACTGACTAACTTTTTGCTCACTTTCTAGCGCTTGCTGGTATTGTTGATGCTGTATTTTACCCAAATTGGTAAACCGATCAATTTTGCTGATAGCCATAGTCCTACTCCACTTATTGCTGCCGACGCAGCACTAAACTAAAGTTAGGGCATAGCCTGCAGCGTTTCTGATTGCTGAAATTCGTGTTGTGGCGGTTGTGCGAGGATTTGCAAATGATCCAAGCTGGTTGCCATATCACACGAGTCATGCATTCCTTGTTGCAAGAATCGATCCATGTTTAATTTTTTATCTAAGGCTTGGTCTAAAACTATGTTTTTACCTGCTTGATAAGCCCCCACAGTGATTAAATCTTTGTTCTCTGAATAGCTATTTAACCACTGGCGGAGTTGCTGCCCTGCCTGCTTCTGGCCTAACCCTTGCAAAGCTGGTGCTAAACGACTGATGGACTGATTAATATCTATGGCTGGGTAATGACCCGCTTCAGCTAACTCACGACTCAAGACAATATGGCCATCGAGGACAGAGCGAGCCGCATCAACAACGGGATCTTGTTGATCATCACCTTCTGCCAACACCGTATAAAAAGCCGTGATGGCACCTTGCCCATCTTCATGGCCATTACCTGCTCGCTCCATTAAGTTTGGAATAAGGGTAAACACTGAGGGAGGGTAGCCTTTGGTTGTAGGTGGTTCGCCAATGGCCAATCCAATTTCTCGTTGGGCTTGGGCCACACGGGAAATAGAATCCATTAGCAGTAATACAGATTTGCCTTGATCTCTAAAAAACTCGGCGATGGTGGTGGCCAATCTTGCCGCATGCAAGCGTGTTACTGGAGATGTGTCTCCTGGAGCTGCAACGACTACAGAACGAGCAAGCCCCTCTTCTCCCAGGGAATCGAGCACAAATTCTTGAACTTCTCGCCCCCGCTCACCAATGAGCCCAATAACAATCACTTCAGCTTGGGTAAAACGGGTCATCATACCCATGAGGACACTTTTACCAACACCTGAACCTGCCATCAAACCGAGTCTTTGGCCACAACCCACAGTAAGCAGTGCGTTAATACTACGTACGCCCACATCTAAGGCTTGGTCAATGGGTCGCCGCTTCAGGGGATTAATAGATTGTCCCAAAATACTGCGGTGCTCTTCTGCCACAATGTCAGGGCCACCATCGAGTGGCTGGCCCATACCGTCTAACACGCGTCCCAGCATAGACCGACTCATGGCCGTACTTTGTGTTTGTGATTGCGGTTTCACCTTAAAACCAGCAGCAATGCCTTGCACGCTTCCAAACGGCATTAACAGTAATCTTCCATCACCAAAACCTACTACTTCTGCCACTAATGTGGGTCCACTGGGGCTGATAATGTCACAGTAAGAACCCACTGGGGCATTCACACCAGTGGCTTCTAGGGTTAAGCCCACCACCCGCGTTAATACACCTTGCGAACTTGCGCGCTGGACCTGAATTTGGCTAAGGCTTTGCGATAATTTATCAGCTAAATTAGTCATGAGTAGACGCACCTTGATCGTTTTCAGACTGCCCGTCATTGTTAACATCATTGGGCTCTGTATTTACATCTGTGTCTGTGTCTGACTCTAGCTTGAGTTCTTGTTCAGTTGCCACAGCTTCATCTGGCGACTTATTCTCTAAGCCCTCATCCTCTGGGGCGACTATTTCAGCTTGAGTTTCAGCTTCAGCTTCAGCTTCTAATTCTAATGTTGATTCTAGCTCTACTTCTGGTTCGGATTCGGGTTCTAATTCAACCGCTTGAGCAGTTTCTAACTCTAAATCGGGTGTCGCTTGCATTTCAAGCTCAGATTCAGGTTCAGCAGGCAACTGCGCTGTATTTTCTAAATCAACCTCCGATTCTTCCACTGTGGTTGGTATTAATGGTTCAGTTTCTAAATCTGGCAATGTTTCAGGTTTAGTCTTATTAGCAGATTCTAACTTTGAATTTAAATCTGCTGCTATACCTGTCTCTGTCTCTGTCTCTGACTCTGTCTCTGGCTCTGGCTCTGACTCTGTCTCTGGCTCTGACTCTGTCTCTGTCTCTGTCTCTGTCTCAAGTGAGGTCACTGGCTCTGCAGCAGAGTCCATCTCTTGTTCTTGCTCTTGTTCTTGCTCTTGCTCTTGCTCTTGCTTTGGTAATGGCTTTTCGTCCAACATTTGAAGCGGTTCAATCAATTTTTCATCAATAAATCCAAACGCTTGCTGGGAAATTTGCGCTAAACGGTCTTCCATCAAATCTTCGACCCAACTGTCTGCATGCTCTACCTTTATACTGCCCATAGACACATCATTACTGGGTTGCAAAACCACTTGATCTGGCAAGCCTTTATGCTGTTGTAAACGCTCAAACTCAAGGGGATTCATATGCACCTGAATAGTAGACTGGGTGCTTTGAAGCTGCTCCATACTCAGCATAATTAGCCTTTCTATCGCCTGTGAGGATAAACTTAGCTCACCACGCACTAACTCTTTAGCTAAGTGCACAGCTAAAGTTTGCATAGGCTGTAACAATTCATCAGATAAGGTATTAGTTAATTGTGATAGGTGCCCTAACGCCACTTGCATGTCTTTATTGCGCTGTTGCTCTAGCACCTCAACTTGTTGTTGGCCCGTTTCAATACCCTTCAGCTCACCCTCAGTTTGACCCAATGCAAAACCTTGGTCATAGCCTTCTTGGTAACCTTGCTCATAGCCCTCATCGTGACTGGTGGTGTCTGGGGTCTCAATAGTTTCACCTTCAACACCATTTGCCGCTGTAAGCAATGCGTCCTCCCCCGTGATATCCGATGCAGCATCCGATGCATCAGCAAAGTTGGCATCCTCATGGGGCACAGTAAATACCTTCCAATCTTCGTGTTTTGCTTGAGCTTGGCTCACAACAGAAACTTCAGCCGCAGAGAAACCCTCTTTAGACGCTGCTTCCGTTTGCGATGTAAGAGAGAAAAACGGCGAGAATTCAACGTCAAGCCCAGACAAAGACGTTTCGAAGGTTTGGTAATCTCCCGTAAAATCATGTTTGATCACATTATCAGACAAAGTCAGCTCCACCACCTAGCATCATCTCTCCCGCATCAGATAATCGGCGGGCTGTGCGTAGAATATCTTTTTGAGCTTCTTCCACTTCACTAATACGCATAGGGCCTTTAGCCTCCATGTCATCAAGAAAGAGTATACCGGCACGTTTAGACATATTATCCAAAAACGTATCTTTAACCAGGTCATCTGCACCTTTTAATGCCACCATCAGCAGATCGGTTTCAATGTTGCGAATGAGCACCTGAATACTTCTTGCATCCACACCTGAAAGGTTATCAAACACAAACATGTTATCTTGAATACGACCTGTCAGGTCTTCATCACGTTCCATTAGGTTACCCATAATTTGGGTCTCCATATCAGACTTGGTAAAGTTCATGATCTTAGCCGCTTGGTTGACCCCACCCACATTAGACGATTTCACAGCAGAGTTGCTGGTGAACTGTTTTTGCATAATGGTTTCTAGTTCTTCTAATGCCTCTGGCTGGATCGTCTCCAACTGTGCCACCCGCATAATAATGTCTGCGCGCAAATCTTCTGGTAAATAGTGTAATACGTCGGCCGCTACTTCATGCTCTAAAAAAGACACGATAATAGAAATAATTTGGGGGTGTTCTCCACGAATCATTTCAGCGATAGAGCGGGCATCCATCCAGTTCAAAATGTCTAAACCGTTACTTGCGCGCGTTGGAATAATTCGATTAAGGACGCTCGATGCTTTGTCTTCGCCCAGCGCTTTATTAAACACTCGCTGCACATAATCACTCGTGCCCATAGACAGGTTGGTTTGTTGTTTCATAGTCACAACAAACTCGTCCAGCACCATGTCCACCGCTCCTTGGGACACGTTAGCCACAGAAACCATGGCAGCACCTAAATGCTGTACCTCTCTTGGGGGCAGGTGACCAATAACATTAGCCGCCTCTTCCTCTCCCAAAACCATCATGATAATGGCCGTCTTTTGAGTTTTGGTTAACGCCTGAAACTCGTCTTCCTTTTTTAGGTCGACTTCGGGTTCTAGTTTTTTCTTATCAGCCATAGTGCTTTCTCGTCTTTAACTCACTGTCGCAGCTATTCTAGCAAACCTTAAAGGTCTTGCTTTACCCAATTACTCATGACCCCTGCAACTCGCTTGGAGTCTTCGGTAACTAACATACGCATGAGCGCGACTTTATCATCATAACTGTTGGCCGTATCCAACATATCCATGGATACGGAAGATTTCTTTGGCCGCATTCTTGCTTTCATGTCTTCTAAGGTTTCACCATCAATCATGTCTTCTTCTGATGCCTGAACAATAGGTTGGCCATCTGGACCCAATTCTATCGCTTCATCAGAAGCGTCTGCGGCAACTTCAGTGGTCACAAGGCGTTTAATAGCTGGCCTAAGCACGACTAAAATAAACACCAGCGCTAGTATAGCAATCAATAATTGACGCACCAAATCCTGCGCCCAGTTTTGTTCCCACAAGGGAGTTTCTGGAATGACCGCCTCAATCTGAAAAGCCATTCCCAGAACAGTCACGTTATCTCCACGCTGGTCATCAAAGCCGACTGCAGTTTTAACCAAGCTTTGAAAACGCTCAACCTGATCTGCCGTCAGTGGCTGACGCACTTGCTCACCCTCATCATTGGTCACAAGAGGCTCGTCAATGACAACTGAGATGCTCAGGCGCTTTAGCTCTCCTGTGGCAAGTTTCGTGTGTTGAATAGTGCGATCAATTTCGTAATTTCGGGTGCGATTAAGAGGACCAGCAACTTCAGTTTCTCCAGGTGTATTACCTAAATCAATGGTTTCAGTTTGATTCTCCTGCATCACAGGGTCTTGGGGAGGTTCATTAGACAAAGCACCAGGAACACCTTCACCTGCAATACCTGATTTATCGCCAGCGCCCTGAGTCAGTTGCTCACTGCGGATCGCAATGGTATCAGGATTATAATTTTCCTGAGTCATTTCCTGAACCGTAAAGTCCATGTCAGCATTCACTTCAGCACGTAACTTATTGGCGCCAACTAATGGCCCTAACAAAGATTGAATCCGTTGTTGGTACATTTTTTCTAATTTGTTGCGATAACTAAGCTGCTTATCACTCATGCCTAAGCCACTTAAGTCGTCATCATTAGCCAACAGATTCCCAAATTGATCGACTACAGAAACATTTGAAGCTTCTAGGTAAGGCACACTAGAAGCCACCATGTGCACCACAGCCTGAGCTTGAGATTCAGATAATCTGCGCCCTTGGGCTAGGGTTAAAATAACTGATGCAGTGGGCTCAACTCGGTTACGCACAAACACAGACTGCTTAGGAACCGCAAGATGCACTCGTGCCGCCTGTACCGCCTGAATGCTACTAATTGAATTGCCTAACTCTTCTTCAATGGCTAGTTGATAGCGTTTTTGTTCAATAAATTGGCTCGTACCCATAGACTGCTGGTCACGAATCATGGCAAATCCGTCTGTCGATGTGGCTGGAATACCTTGACTAGCTAGTACCATCTTCGCCTGATGATATGAATCAGTGGGCACACTCACCGAACCTGTGGCAGCATCAATTTCAACGGCCATACCGGCTTTTTGCAAACTTTCAAAGGCTGCGGCCTGATCCACACCACTCATGCCTGGAAATAAAGGCCGATAGCTGGCCTTATTTAATGACATGTACACCATCACCATTACCAATAAAGCGAATACTGTCACGGCTAAGGGTAAAGTGCGTCTTACGGCAGGCTGTGCCAAAAATTCAGACCATATGCCTTGTGGCACAGTCTGCTCTGGAGTTACTGCACCAGCTGGTAATGCCGCTTGATTCATCGTTGTCTCTGCCATGGGATTATCCTAAAACTTAGTCGTTATGGTTATTATTGGGGCTTAAACGGGCATCTTCATAATGTCTTGATAGGCCGACAACACTTTGTTTCTTACTTGCAAGGTTGCTTGGTAGGCCATGGATGATTTCTGCATGCTTAGCATGACGTCTGCTAGAGGGATATCGACTCCACGGTCATAGGCTTCAGCCATATTTTTGGCCGTCATTTGAGTTTCATTCACCGACTTAAGGCTTGAAGATAAGGCTTCACCAAAGCTAGAAACGCCTTCAGTTTGATTGACACCGTTAAGGCCTGGCGCTTGTGTTTGGGATTGGCTGGCCATGATGCGCATTTGATTGATCATGCCCTGCATTGAGTTTGCACTATTTACATTCATAATTTATTACTCTTTAACTAGGGATGGCCATACCAAGATCTTTCATCTTAGCAAGCTTATAACGAAGGGTTCGAGGGCTAATGCCCAGTTCAATAGCAGCGTCTTTGCGGCTACCATTAAGTCGGTCTAAAGTGATTAAGATCATTTTTTGTTCACTGTCGCGGGCCACGTCAGACAAACCTCGATTGTTGAGATCTTGCCCTACAAAGCCGCCATCTGTGCCTGTTGCTTGATACGTCTGGTAATGCTCTTGTTCAGCCATTTGTGGCAAAGAACTCACATTCTGTACTAGCCCAAGATTAGGGATCTGTTCCATAAAATCATCAAGCCCACCATCAACTAGCAAATGCTCTAGGCCAATGGAGCCACCAACAGCAAGCACTAAGGCACGCTGCACCACATTTTCTAATTCTCGCACATTACCTGGCCACGAATAAGATTGTAAAAAACCTAATGCCGGCGCATCAAACTGAGCATTTGCTGCCATGGCGCCCATAGAGCCACGATGACGTTGCAATAAGAACTGAGCAATCGGTAAGATATCCTGCGCCCGTTCTTTAAGGGGTAATAGCTTCAAAGGGAACACGTTTAAGCGATAATAAAGGTCTTCTCTAAAACGCTTTTCTAAGACTTCTTTTTGTAAATCACGGTTGGTGGCCGCAATAATGCGTGCATCTAACTTGATGACTTCTGTGCCACCCAAACGCTTGAGTTCTTTTTCTTGTACCACTCGCAAAAGCTTTGCTTGCAACGAAAAGGGTAACTCGCCCACTTCATCTAAGAATAAGGTGCCACCTTGGGCCTGTTCAAATAAACCTAAATAACGCTGATGGGCGCCAGTAAAAGACCCCTTCTCGTGACCAAAGAGCATGTCTTCTAACATCGTTTCTGGGATCGAGGCGCAGTTCACTGCTACAAATTCGCCTTTTGATCTGGGTGACGCTTGGTGAATGTGCTTGGCTAAGACTTCTTTACCAGCACCAGATTCACCTCCAATAAGCACCGTCACATCCGTTTGTGCTACCCGTTCGGAGAGCGCTAAAAGCTGCTGACTGCGCACATCTCGACAAATAAACCCATCTGGCTGACGCGCAAGTAATTGACCTAGATAGCGTTTAAAACGACCAGGTTCAATGGGCAGGGGAAGAACATTTTTGGCACCTAAGGCCATCGCCTCAACAGCCATAGCCACGTCATTCGCCTCAACCAAAACCAGCACACTGGCGCGGTGTAAAGAGGCGGCTAAGTGTTGAAAAACACTCGCCAATGGTACTTGTAAACTAGCCGCGTTAATAACCAATAGGTCGATTTGACCCCGACCAAATAACACTTCCAGCTCATTTAAGTCATGCGCTGGTAAGGCCACCATGCCCGCACCGCTTGCCATTTCGGCAAGCATGTCTAGACCAGTGTCTTGGCTATCTAGTAATGCGACTGTTGGATTGGTGTTGGCCATCATTGCTTCCATTTGTGGTTTGCCAAAAGGCTTTAAAACTATTCACAAATTCAAATGCAATTTTAGTGCCATAAACATTAATCTATACTAAGCTAATGTTTTTAAACAGTATTTATATAAAAATAAAACACTTTTAATGAACATAGACGAGATTACGTCAATGCTAACTCACTTCTTGAAGCTGGTATTTCTTAATTTTTTCGATCAATGTCGTACGCCTGACACTGAGTAAGTCTGCGGCCTTGCTGACATTACCTGAGGTCGCATCGAGGGCTTTTTGAATGAGTTGGGTTTCAACAGCAATGAGCTGTTGTTTAA
>Ga0209712_10004921_pt1 | contig 10524 bp, 6 predicted proteins | sample ArcOceMetagenome_FD_187443 | JGI IMG/M metagenome (GOLD analysis project Ga0209712, IMG submission 187443) | Marine eukaryotic phytoplankton communities from Arctic Ocean - Arctic Ocean - Greenland ARC118M Metagenome (SPAdes) (version 2) | ecosystem: Environmental > Aquatic > Marine > Oceanic... | reverse complement strand
ACACATCAAAATGGCGCGATTAACAACACTCATTGTTGCCTTCTATACTGCTTGTTTGGCATCGCTCTCCATGCAAACAGTTGCCTTCAGGTATGTACCGTAGTGGTTCGTGGTTCGTCTCTTAATTCTGGAAGTCTGGTGTAATTAGTTCGAGCTAGTTTCATTGGATAGTTCATACATCTGTTTCAACTCCCTTCACAATCGCGTCTAACCTTCGCTACGCTTGCCCATAAATACAGCCCCATTGCAAGCCGTCATGTAATCAACCCTACGGTTACTTACAAGTCGACCAGTGTTTGGGCGGCATCTGATAATCACAACCAAGAGAAAGATCTTGCCGATGCTATCTCTCTTTCCAAGTTTCCGTCATGGGCAAACAACAACAAGAAAACCTTAGCAGCATCTGCTGCACTCGTCGCAGCTGCGGCTTTTGCTAATCCAGCTGCTTCATTTGCAGTAGCAGAACCTGCTGCCATTATGAATTCTGCATCGAGTTTTATGGATGGCATTGTTGAAACTGGATTTTACCAGGCATTTTCTCTTGTTTTCGTTTCAGAAATTGGAGACAAGACTTTTTTCATTGCTGGATTGTTGGCGATGAAGGTGGGGCGTTTCGTGTCACTGGTAGGATCTGTCAGTGCACTGGTAGTTATGACCATTATTTCTGTTTTGATTGGGCAAATATTCCATGCTGTCCCCCCTGGACTTTCTCAGGGACTCCCACTCGATGATATAGCTGCAGTCCTTGCATTCACTTTCTTTGGATTAAAAACTTTGAAGGATGCTAGTGAGATCGAAGAAGGTGACACCAGTGGTGTTGACGAAGAGTATGAAGACGCAGTCGAGGCTGTTGATGAGAGTAGGACCTTAAAAGAGAATACTGCATGGTAAGTTTACTTTCGATTGATGATACATGATTGACGATACAGAATGATTCATTTCCTAACTTACAATAATGGCGCGTGGTGATGTGTTTATTATCTTTAGGGGAAAGATTTTCAGCACATTTGGACTTGTTTTTGCAGCTGAGTTTGGAGATCGTTCCTTCATCTCAACTATTGCACTCAGTGCGGCACAAAATCCAGTATCTGTTGCTGCTGGAGGTATTGCTGCGCACGCTCTTGCTACTGTAATTGCGGTATTAACAGGTTCGGCACTTGCTAAATACATCTCTGAAAAGACTGTTGGATACATCGGTGGAAGTCTGTTCTTAGTGTTCGCTGTAACTACTGCTCTTGGAATCTTCTAAATTTGGGACATAAAAATAAAGATGAATTGCATTTGAAGATTTTTTTACAAGCTTGATAATTGTTATTAGCTTTTAGCGGTTACTATTGGTGTTACTGGGTGGATTATGTGGCAGACGAGGTGGACCTGGTTGATTTGTGGGTCTTGCGTAAGTTGTACCTTGAACAGGCTGCTGGGGCGCACGAGGAATCGCCGACGTTGGTTGTCTCTGCCCACTTATTGGATGGGATGGAATTCTTTGTGCTGCTGGATTTGGAGCAGCTTGTCTAGGATTTGAATGAGAGTTTCGCATAGTTGCGCCTTGTTGGGAGCCATGTACCTGTGTTGGACCTGCTGAAGCTGCTTTCTTTTTCTTATCAACTTCTTGTTGCTGCTTTTCAGTGAGATCCAAAAATTGCAGTGGCCACATCTCAGCCCTGGGTGGAACAATGCCACTTGGTCGGGCTGCCACGGCGATAGCTTCTTGAACAGACTGCGAATGCGAAAGATGTGACGACACTATTTGCATATTGGCTCCTGTAGTATATCCGGGAATTGTCAGTGGCACAAGATGGGTTTTCATCCGAGCATTTTTGAGTTTCCTGGATCGGTTCAAAATCCCCCCAATGCCACTCGAGTCACGGGCTGGTAGATGATTCGCGTCCGCCACCTTTCTTCGGTCAATCAAAATGCCGTTACAAGATTCTTGCATCAGTGTAGACTGTGTTTCTTCTATATGTCCAGAAGCGCCCGTAGAATCCGCTGCCTTGTCTTCATTCGTGCAACTTGCAAACCCGTTAATCTTGTCCCAACGAATTTTACAATGCTTGGACGAACGGACTGGATTCATGACATTTGCAGTATCTTGGCAAGTGGATACTCTGGATTTGTGAGTAAGAGCTTGGCTGACCGCGTGCCAATTCTGATCAAATCTTTCAGCGTATTGATTGAGAAAAAGGTCTTCCACAGGACTCCATTCGTCGTTTTTAGAATCGACGATCCCCATAGATTTAGGCACCTTGACTCCCATTGGCAATTTAATTCCCGCACTCAAATCAATCGAAGTTCCGTCATCACAAATCGACGCTTTCGGCAAAATATTTGTTGAGAATGGGCCAAAGTATACACCATCTGGTACCGGATCCCCTGAACAGAATGCACTTGACTGTATCATAGCGAGTGATTTTGCCGCGTCCCCGGTAACTTCGTCTGGAAATAGCTCTCTGATAGAACATTGAGTTAAATTCATTGAGTTTTGTTTTCCAAGCGAAATGATTCCAGAGTCGACCGTTTGTCCACTTGATGGCTCAAAGACGATTTGTAAGTGATTCTGCACTCGTAGAGAAGGTTCTCCACGATGACGAAATGTATCAAATATGGATGAAGGATCTCGCAAAGGCCGAGAGTTCGGATTTTTTGTTATCAATCCGGAAGGAACAGCTGGGAGCGAACCTATGGTATTGACAGGATCAAGAATAGGGGCAACAAAAGCTGTGAAGGGAGCTGCACTTGAGATGACTTTCTTATTCTTCTTCAGTAGGTTTGAGTGCATTCCGCCATTTGAAGCTGCTTTCATCCCTACCGGGCTTCGAGCAAATTGCTTCGAAGATGCCGAGTGAGTAAACGGTTGAGGCTGAATCGGATTTGCACGAGGAATCGCAGTCTTTTTTACATAAAGGATGATCGAATCTAACGTGGATCCTTTCAGAGAAAGTTCATCGTTCGATGACAGTGGCTCAAACGGGTCCAACCAGTAAGAGTAACTATTGCTCTGTCCACTTCGTTTCCTAGCGGCTCTAGAGGATTGTTCCAAGGGGGGCAATAACCCTGAACCGAGAATTCCAAAGTCCTCATCAAGACTAGGTTGGGTGGAGTCTTCCAGGTCAGCCGGATCTATTTCATCAACCTCGGGATCGATATCTTCGATAAGTTCTTCATCCTTCGTGATATTGAGATCGGGTAAGAAATCTCCATCCACTCCGTCAAAGAGATCCGCACCGTCCATAAAATCTACGTCGGATACGGCTAAAAGATTGAAGTCGCCAGGCAAAATTGGCAGAGGTTGAGAGGGAGTGACACTAGCAGCTGCTGCAGAGAAATCTGGGACTGATGTTGAGATGCTTATATCTCGTAACTTTTTGTTGCTGCCTTGGTTACCTTCTGGTGATATTTTTCTTTTCTTCGTTTCGGTGTGCAATCCCATGTCTCTGTTCATCAAAGATTGCTCCAGTTGAATTAGTTCAACTTCACTGGAGTGCCTTGTTTCCAGCAGTCCAGGGAAAAGAGGAGGAAAATAAACCAAAGATTCGCATCCTTGATTGCCGTCAAACTTCTTTTTGGATGTCATATAGGAGCGAACATATGAGTTTGTTCGATGCTCGTCTGTGCAAGGCAAGCTCTTCGAATCTTGATCACTTTCCTTCGGTTTCCTCTTGGGAAGATAGTTGTACCAAATTAGGGAAGAAGCGATCTCTTCTGGCTTTGAGTTGCCGAATGCTCGAAAGTGCGAATTTTCACTGCTTGCAACCGACGAGACGTCATTCTTTCTCCTTTTCTTGACCTTTTCCTTCTGTCCATTTATTTCAGAACTCTTTTTCGGAATGATTCCGTCATTGAGGTCCGACGCTTCAGACGTCGAGAGCCTTGCTTTCGATGATGAGATATACCTCTGAATCCCTTTCAAACACATATCGTGACACATGTGTTTACTAAACACTGATTCAGCCCCCCCCAAAATCTCACCATACGGATCGGGCAGTTTGCGCGGAAAGACGAGGAGAGGAGTAGATTGCAACACGGAAGACTGCTCGACTTCAACCATTATCAAACCAAATGACGATAAAATTGATTCGTCGTTTGACGTATTCAAAAGACCGTCGTCGTCACTTTGTTCGTCGAGAAAGACAGATACTTTGTCCCAAGACTGTGGTGGGTCATAGGGGCATGTGTCTTCAAAAGAGCAAGAAGTAGTCGCCAAAAAAAGAGGAGGGCCACCTATTAGTGTCCCTCCTCGCAAAGCATTGGCACAAAAGACTCTATGAAGAGAGACTCCAACAAAACGCAACAACTTCATCCCGACACCGGGGAAACTACTGCGCCAAACTCCTCCGCGGAAGTCCACTTTCGTCTGCTGAAGTGATGACATTGACAGAGGCAGAGCTAGAATTGACTGTTTGCCACGAGCTTTCTTTTCGTACGTGAGAAACGATTCCTCACAAGTAGCCTCAGAAATTACTTTGATGAACTTTCTTCCTGTCGCCTTTTGCGAATTGTTCGTAATATTTTTCCGTAAAACAGAAAACGTAGAAAGGTCGTGTCTACCACTCCAGTCCTCGTCCATGGATATGACGACTTCCGCATTCGAAGCCCCTAGTCCTAACGAGGTAGACGCTAAGGTATTGGGCGACGAAACCAGTACATTCAACTTGACTCTTGACTTGCTGAGCGAATCGTCGGAGGGGCAACTGCCAAATCTTGCAATAGCCTGCTGACATTGGATCCACGACAGTGTATGTTCCGTTGATGAAACAGTATCAATGCCATGTTGATTAGGCAAAGTATGAGAAGGCGGGGGTGCAAGGAGTTCATGCGCGATTCCGAGGGCATTCAAAAAACTTGAAATCAGCAAAAGAACTTCTGGAAGCGATGCCAACACCAAAACTTTCTTCCTTTTTAGTGCTGAACTCTTCCTTCCTCTCCTGGCTGGCTTTGATCCAAGTAGGAAACTTTTTGCTGGGAGATCAAATCCACAGTCTTTGCACAATATTGAGAGCAATTGTCGCAATTTCGAAGACCCATCTATCAATGATTTCGCCTTCGCAATATTAGGCTGAGAACAACTTCTTCCCGCTTCTTGTCTGCCTATCCGGCCGTACGATAATGCAGAGACGGCGGCGTGCGATACGAAATCGTGCATATTGGAATGAAAACAAACTCTACGCAATCTGAGTAGGGCCTTCGCTGATGTTAAACCTCCGTGGGCAGTATTTTCGTCGTGTTGGAAGGAACCTCTCACGAATACACATTCTCGTTCGTATGCATTTCGCTGAGTTGGTGAAAGAGGGCAGGTTTGCAGAGTCCATTTCGGTATGCAACCTGTCATCAGATTCGTAGACTCTTCAATCGTCAATTCTGGAGAAAAGGAAATTGCGCGTATCAACTGTGCAAGAATGCCTTTGGGTCCTTTGGAGGTGTCAAGCTTGTTATGGCCAGAGCTATCAGATTTCTTCTTTGAAGCAATACAATACTTTTTTGCCCACCAGAATGCACGTCTTCCAAATGTCTTATGTTTGGATCGAAAGAGCGTGTGGTAAAGGAAAGCGATTTTTGATGCAAGAATATCAGGTTTTTCTTTTCCATCGCTTAAAGACGCGTCATTCTCTAGCAGAAATTCGAAACTATCAGACACGCAGGAAGTCTCTACTAACGCACATTTTGTGCCTTCTCTGATTGCAATTTCTATCAGACGGTTCCACCACTCACTAGAATATAGCTCTTCGGCTACTATGTCACCTAAACTTGGAGATGTTCCTTGTAAAGTTGCTTTTCCCCTTATTGTTTGATGCACATGTGAAGTAATTGATGTTTTGCCAATTGACGATTGCGGCGGAAATGAAGAAAATCTTGTATCGACAATGACGGTTACAAAAGATTCATGAATTGGACGTATTTCGGATAAAAGCTTTGCCGTTCGAGCAAAATCGCACAATATAACACTATTGGGAATCATTTCAAACTGCGGTTTCTTCTCAGATGTGTCATTTGCATCAAAAATGGTAACATTCAAGTCTTTAAAATGCCGCAATTCGTGGCGCCACCGTAGCTACAAATATTCTGGTGTGAGCATCAAATCGTGAAAGATTTGAACTACAAGCGACAATTAAAAACTTACCAAGCTTGCAGCGGGGCACAGCAGGAGTTGTGCTCCCTTTCCCTTTCTTCTCCACATTAGTAGCCCAGTAGAAAAGGTTTTACCACAACCAATTGCGCCTGATATTACTGATCCCATAATCAACGGTTCGTTCTCATCATTCCACAACGCCTCGACAAACTGTAAAGATTCCATTTGATTTTCTTGGATTTCCAACTCAGTGCCTTCTATTGCATTGCTCATATCGCCGTGGAAATCATCGAAATTATCATGCATTTTTGAATTAGTAGCTGTTGTCTTCTCTCGACACTTGTTCACGCGCTCCTCGATCTCGTTAAAAGTCAGTTGTTGAATTTGCGTAGAATTTCCATTTGCACCTTCAGTCGACTTATCACGAGATGCTTTGACACCATCACTATGAACATCTACCTGTTCATTCTGGCGTAAGTTGCGATATCGTGTATATGTATTGTTCGGATCAACTGGTACTATATCTAAAGCATGAAGGTTCCAATGTGCCTCTACCATCTCGGTGATGGTAGCCGAAATTGACTTTGACAACTTAACATCGTCTTCAGTGGGATCGACGAATTCAAGATTAGAAATACGTTCATCGGGCAAGCTATCTGAATCAGATTCTTCTTCCATGCTTTCTTCTTCATATCGGCTACTTTTGATCTCCACTGCAACCTCATCTGTTGGTTTCTCCTCTTTACTCGTTTCTGATGAGGGGGTGGATTTTGATATTTTCGACGGCGAAGCCTTTGCTTTAGCAGCAATCTCAGCGTGGTGTGTCATAACAGCAGATGAAAGAGTTTTTGCTGCTGCTCTTTTCCATTTATGTTCTTCTATATAGTCTGTTGATAACCATCGCATTTCCTCAAGTACGTAGTCCCACTGCGTTTTCCTCTTTAACGGTAACACACAAGGCGCAGAATCAGCTGCAATAAAACTTTTCCACGGTGTTTTTGTTCTATTTGAGTAAGGGTTGTTATCAAATTGTGTCCGTTTTGGTGTTCGCCGTTCTGACAAATCTTCATTCGCCAGAGTATCGGCATAAGTCCTTCGCATCAGATTGTCTAACTTCGAAACTAAATCGCGTCGCTTTCTCCTCAGTCTGTCAGTTCCTGGACAAAGAATTCGAGGATCGTGGTTGCCATTGTGCTCTCGTGGACCAGACGAAGTAGTTTCTTTTGGCCCCGGTAGATGTAATGGTTTATTGGCCGCCGGTGTTGTCTCAGATGTTGACATGCTACTCCCATTTCGGATACTTTTCCCGGTCCGTTTCTTTCCAGAATGAGAGATCTTTTTCTTTAGTTGTATCCCCGCTGAGGCTAAGCTTATCTTTCTGTCGATTGGTGCTGGAGATGGCATTGCCATCGACGACGATGCGGGACCAGCCACAGCCGGAAATCCTGCAGCTCGTTGCCCATTCACAGGATGAAGTGGTTTATGCAAAGGTTTCACGTCAGCAGATACTGAGCTTGGTTCATTCTTCGTGCTACTCTGAACGGTTGATGCAGGAGGTGCCATTGGTGCAATTGGTGCAATTGTCGTATTCCGATTTACTGGTTGTGCACTCGATGACGAACTTGTATCCGATATCCATCCAACATTTGTTGTTAATGTTGCAACGGCTGCTTTCATTTTGTTCCCAACACTTGATCCAGTCCTCAGAGATAGTATGTTGCGAGGTGCAGGAGCTACTGGTTTGACAGGAGCTTTTTTCACTATATAGTTCGTCGCATACTTGGACAACTCTGCATAGGTATGGAGCTCCATTTCTTTACTAGGGAATGTTCGTTTTCTTGAAGTAATGAACTCTTCGCCGTCTTCTGCTGGCTCTGAAACCTTCGCGCTATAGGGTCCTTCTTTCTCGTATAAGCCGAGTCGGGCTTCTGTTGCCTTTCGGCAAAGCTTCATACGTTCAAGCAGCATCCTTCGATGTGCCAGGATCCTAATTGTTTTTTGTCTATCCATAGTGGCTATATCTATTGGTTGATCGGTTGGCGCAGTTGCCGCTACAGCTTGATCATTCAGAGGTTGAGGTTGCACTGCAGCTATTGGCGCTGTTGGCGCATTGCCCTCATTCATGTTGGGATCTTGGCTCATTACCTCTAGCGGCAAAAACTATTTGAGTGCCAACCAATCACCCGCTAAAGAACCCTTGTAGAATGAAAACAATTGAGTATTTTCTTTACGCAAATAATGATGAGTACAGTGATACTGTATTTAAATCCAGAGCGCTAGCAGCGGCGGTTAGTCTTTATGGTGCGGTGGTGTTTATTTACCGCGGAAGCCGAGGGGGTGGTGTTATCATGATGATTGAGGAGCTGGGCGCGGCGTGCTGCATCCCGAAAGAAAAGAAGAGAGATTTTCATTGATAGCTTTTTTCTTCAGAAAAGGACACTTTTATATAAACTATGGCCCCAATTTTAGTATTAAATACCTGTTATTTACCTGAAGCGCTTCCATCCATACTTTGTATTGTTTGCTCGACATTTCATTTCATCTCCCTGTAGCCATGATACCGTATCTAGGCACCCTTTTTTTCAAAGATCAAGACATAGCTCTCTGAAACACCAATCAATTGAGGCATAATTTCTGCAACGTGTAAATCCTGCATATCGTACCACTGCTTTGAACCTTTGTGTTGTACATGGCAACGATAGGATCCTTCTTCCAATGGATCGAATTTGCCCTCGCGGCCTACTTCAGCTGGAATGGTATGCGTTATATTTGCAACTAAATCATATTTATGAGACAGCAAGTCAGGTAAACTTGTTGCGACGAAATTGATACAGACCTCCACCAATTCTGATTTCTCCACAATCCCCAGACCAAGATCAGATCTACCATGTGCTTTTAGCAACTCCTTGATCTCTTTCACCTGATTGAAATGGTGGATTTAACATAGTTCAGATTAGTATCTGTTGAAATATGCGCAATGAATAGGAACAAAAGAGATACGTCTGGGACTTACACTCATGGAACGCACTTGATCCTCTGTTGGAAGCTTTGGCTTTTCCTCCTCTGTAAACATATATCGGCTCAAATCAAAATTCTTGACAGGAAATGGTACAATAGTCGAATTCTTTTCACTGTTGAAAGCATTGCGTTTGAACCTAGCTAGACACAAGATCAGATAGTTTGGCAGTTTCTTGAGACGATATCTTCTTCGCTGCAAAATCGCACCACCATTTGCAGCACTGCTCGCGCTAATCACATCATTAAAAGATACCCCATCAAACTTTTTCAGAATATTCACAAGCGGCTCTTGGGGAATCACCAAACCTCCATTATCATCCTTAAACAATGGCTTTTCAGGAATGTCAAGCGTTAGTTGAAGAAAGTTTGAATTTGCCGTTATTTCCTCTACAGCATTTGCCATTGCCTCCTTTTCACGCTGTCGCTCCTTTTCTTTTTCATAAAGCATTTCTTCATCGTCACTTCCAAGACGATCATCCTCTCCTCCATCGTCACCATCCTTCAATTCTGCGCTCTTTTTCTGCATCGTGGTAATTTCCACCGCACCTTGAAAAGTGGCGTGTATAATACTCGATCCAGCCTTGCGAGTCCCCCCAACCCCAATGTGCAACTGATGCAACAACCAAGCCATGAACTCCCCCGCTTCAATTTGCTTTCCAATTGTGAATCGTTTATTGGAAGCTACAGAAATAGCTTGAACTAGCATATGCGGATCCACTGACGATTTGAATTTTTTGTTGGACCAAATTTTCCGCACCATTTCTCCAAAACACTTTGCTAAATGAGAAAAAGTGCTAGGGTCCACTGTTACTTTCGTTTGCTTCGTCTTGATGGCGGTGACGGCGGTGTCCCTCTTTCGTTTTTTGGAAGATGTGACGTTGGTGCTGTTGTTGCCCTTGCCCTTGCCAGAAGAAATGTGGAGGTTTATTTCAAAGGGTTCCCCGTTGCCACATTTCAGGAAAAAGTTTCGAAGAGGTTTAACGTGCGCCAACGCCTGGAGGGTCGCATTCATGCAATCTGTCTTATTGAGATTGTTCAACCCGACGATTCCAGGCAAATACCTCCTTCCAAACAAATCTCTCCCAAGAGTCGTCTCTTGATCCAATGATTCAATCTCCTGTTCTGTATAAAGTGGCTTGAAAGCATCTCGGATATCGTCTAGACTGGGATCTTTGACTTGATAGTTTTCAGGAAGGCAGTGAAATGTTCCATGTGTCAAGTGGAGGAAGACTGCGTGGCCTTCGTTGACACTGTGGAGGTAAGCCGGTGTGGCTTTTCCTCTTCCTCGAAAGAATTTTCCGCATACGAGACAGGCGTATATGTTGGGTCCGGTGGTGAGAGTTTGGGAACAGGTTGGTTCAAAGTCAAAGTCCAAAGCAGGTCGGTTGATTGTGTCGAGATAGGGACAGTTTGTGATTGTGTCAGATTCAGATTCAGAT
>Ga0209712_10004920_pt1 | contig 10525 bp, 7 predicted proteins | sample ArcOceMetagenome_FD_187443 | JGI IMG/M metagenome (GOLD analysis project Ga0209712, IMG submission 187443) | Marine eukaryotic phytoplankton communities from Arctic Ocean - Arctic Ocean - Greenland ARC118M Metagenome (SPAdes) (version 2) | ecosystem: Environmental > Aquatic > Marine > Oceanic... | reverse complement strand
GTCAAATAGATTTAGTTAGTCCTACCTGATTATTGTCAAACACTGTTGACTGTTGTCAAAGCGTTAATTTTCTGGCATGACCCATATCCATGCCATTCTAGAATTCGTTAAATTCAAAGAAGTAGTCAGTAGTGTGCACGTTCTACAAAACCAACCAATCCTTCACCTGAAGCAGCTACTGACTTGCAGATAACATTAAACCAACCATTCCCTCACCTGAAGCAGCTACTGACTTGCAGATAACATTGGCATATTCCATACGTACCTTTGAAGCTATCGCCAAGTTCGAACGTACCTGTACAACCGACCATGAATACAGATCATATGAGTAGCACTCCATTACCGGCTGACATCATCGCCAAAGAAATTGCGTTCGTTGGTCCATACTGTACTCGATGCGTCTCCACTCTCCGCAATACCATGTGTCAAATCACCCAAAAAGGACCAACACAAGAAATAGATGAAGCAGTCATGGCAAGGGTACTTTTCTTCTTTTCCGAGAAGATTGAAGAACAATGTGATAATAATACGTTGGGTGAGTGGAATCAGTCGTGTGTCACTGAAATTATCTCTAAAGACTATGAATCATTAGACTGGGATCTAGTAGCCATGAACTTTGACTTTCCAGAGTTCATGATTCGCGACCCTGTGCATCTTTGTTCATTTCTTGAACTTTATAGTGCTGGCGCAAAGAAGTCGCTTTCGATGCATGCCATGGCAAATCCATGGCTCAACAAGTCTGGACAGCTTTCATTTCTTGAAAATGTATTCTCCGTTCCGCAATCTATTTTTGATGTCGAGCTGGATGAAGAAGAAGAAAAGGATGCCGCAACTGAAAATGATGTGCCGTATGCAGCCTGCACGAATAGAAGGGGGCTAGCATCATCTGCAGTACTGCAGCTCTTGCTAGATTCGATATCAAATGATCCAATCCTTGTCAATAGAACGCGTTCTTTATTCCGTCGAGGCTTCGAAAGCTATCCTGACATATTACTTTGCGCGCTACTTCGTTGCTCCACCATTAGTAATAAGGCAGGCGTCAAAATCAAGAAAGAAATCATAACTCGAGCCATTGCTGTGGTGTTTAATCCACCAAGGCAAGTAGGAAATGTCCCTGCTGTAATTCCACGCCTTTGGGCCATCTCTGAAAAATGTACACTGCTATTTAGCAACGAAGCATTAAGAAATACCATGGATAGTGAGCCACAGGTCCGTCTATCTACACTGACATATATCATTAGAATATTGGAAAGTGTCGCCCCCCTTACCTATCGAGCAAAGTTATTGCATGGAGGCAAAAAGTACGAGCTTCATTACGCCTATGCCTTTTACTTGGCGGATCGAAACGGACTGCGCTTGCTATCTTACCTGAATGATCAGATCAAAAAGTTTGGTACGGCATTCGTCGTGGGCTTGACTGCGTTCATGTTGAAAAATCTCCGACATGTCTCCGCACCCAATGACGAGTCTCTCCTCAGTAGGAAAACCTTGGTTATAAGTCTTTACTTCCTTCGATGTCTGGATGCGTCTGTTTTGAAACAGGAGATAAGCATAAATAGAAGGGTGACTGTTGGTGCAATAGTCAGGATGATTTTGAGCCTCAGCTGCTCAGTGCCTGCTCCTACTTCAAATTCTTCTGGGGATAACGGTGACGATTATGAGGAGGATCTCGACGATGATGTATCCGATGCTTGTTTCAACGGAGACTTTTAAGTCGGTTGGGAGGATTTTAAAGGTATGAAAGAGATTCTGTGACCTTTAAGGTTGCAGGGTGCTTGCATACCGTCAATCTATTCCACAAGAATTAGGAGCTCCTATTGAGGAGCTCCTAGCAATTTTTCCAAGCAATCCACTCTACCATGATCATAATATAATAGACTACTGTAAAAATAATAAATATCAATTGAAATGTCTAACCGACGAAAGTTCAAAATCCACGACGTGCACAACTGACTACAATCAAAAGTCAAAAGTCAAAAACACACGATGTAAAATTCTTCTTAGCTTTACTTTTCTCGTCAAGTCTCGCTCTCACCCCTCGAAACACTTCAATACCCATACCACCCGAAGAACCTCCCAATGTCCATCTGAATGCACTATACAGCACTTTTACCATACGATTCCATTCCATGCACTTAGGTACTCATGTAACTGCTCATATCAATCTCATCAGGAAGCTCAGGAATGTCAACCTCAAACCTCGACTGAACCTTATCGAAAATCTCCTGATCAGGCTCACTCGAAATGAACGAAATCGCAATTCCCTTGGTTCCAAAACGTCCAGCACGTCCAACACGATGCAAGAACTGATCAGAATCATCCGGGAAATCATAGTTAATCACAACATTAACTCTCTCAATATCAATTCCTCTCCCAAACAAATCAGTACTAACAAGAATCCTCGCATTAAAGTCTTTAAAAGACTTGTACTTGGCAATACGCTCATCCTGCTTCATACCCGCATGAATACAGATGGAAGGAAAGTTACACTCTGTCAACAACCTATTCAACTCATTCGCCCTTGCCACCTTGGAAACAAAGATAACCACCTGGTTGAACTCCAAAACATCCAACAAATCATTCAATTTACGATTCTTCTCCGCCTCTGCCAATTTGATATAATACAAATTCAATCCATGCAAGGTAAGCTTGGTATCATCATCCACATAAATCTCCATGGGATCCTGACAAAACTTTTTACAAACTGGACGAATCTCCTTGCTAAGAGTAGCGCTAAACATCATGACCTGCTTCTCATGAGGCGTCATCTTGAAAATCTCCTGAATATCCCTTCTCATATCCAAACTCTCCAAAACACGATCACACTCATCCAACACAAAATGCTTGACATGATCCAATTTCAAAGATTTCTCCTTGGCCAATCCCAAAATCCTTCCAGGCGTTCCAACGACAATATGCGGACAATCATTCTTGAGCACATCCCTATTCGTCTTGATATTCACTCCTCCGTAAAAAACCGCCGTTTTCACATCAGGAAGATACTTGCTGAAACGTTCATATTCGTGTGCAATCTGAAAAGCAAGTTCACGGGTATGACATAGGACAAGGACGGAAACTTTGTTTTCACCTTCGGGGAAGGCAGAGGGGTTGAGTTGATGGAGGGTTGCAAGGACGAATACGGCAGTTTTTCCCATTCCGGATTTGGCTTGGCATACAATGTCCATTCCGAGGACGGCTTGTGGGATGCATTCGTGCTGGACTTCGGAGGGGTGTTCGAATCCGCAGTCTACGACTGCACGGAGGCATTCGGGTTTGAGGATAAAGTCTTTGAATCCTGATGCGTGGATTCCGACGTAGTGTCCCCTGATGGTTTGATGTTGGTGATACGGCAAGTGGTGCGTGATGGCGGAGCGGAGTGAATGGAACAGGGAACAGAAAGCATAAGAGTTTAGTAAATGATAATATATAAGATTGGTGTTGGTACTGTAACGTTTCGTAACTCAACGAACGGCGGTGCATGTTCAATGTGGTATAGCGGTTGTTTTTGTAAAATGTATTGCGTGCGTGCAACAAGCCAGTGAAATGATGCAACATTTTCGTTTCGATAGAGGAAGAAAGTGATAGCACGGTATCGCTCTACTTTAAGCACGGTAGAGCATGATACCCAAAGACACTGACATTGCCATTGTAAATCAATCAATCAATCCAGAAAGAAAGGCAACACCAGCAATGCCCGAGATCTCTGACCTATCAAGTCCAGTGACATTCCAATGCCGTGAGCGGATACGATTGTCTCTCTCTCATGGTCACGAGAAAGAAAATCAAACAGCAAGCGGATACGATCTCACTCTCTCTCTTTCTCTCTCTCACTGATATAGTTCGATACCGCCCATCTTGAAAATCTTACAAATAAACCGTGCACCCTTTTATTTCTTCCCTTTTATTTGCAAAGTTACCGCTACCGCGCATCGAATACATTGTCACTCATGCCGCATACTGTAACTCATGCCGCAGTAGTAAATAGAACTAGTTACTGGTGTGGTACCGGTGATGTACCGAACCGGTACACTACGAGTACTTATCAAAGGATACTATCGATATCGATATCAATAGTACTGGATATCTAACAACAAGATTCTAGTAGACTCACTTCTTGACTTCCTTTCCGTCAGCAGCCTGGGGTTTTTCCGCGGTGACGTTCTCATCGACCTCCTCGTCGTCGTAATCTACAAGTTCCTCGTGTTCGTTATCAGCCATGGTGAATAGTGTTCGTGTTGGTGTTGATTGATACTGGTGTGGATTGGTGTTGATTGGATCAGTGCTAGTGCAATAATGAATGAATGAAGGGTACTGTATATTGACAAGAGATGTGATGTGAACCTGCTGCTCTTCTCGCTGGCAACCAAACAGACAGACGGAGGGCTATTCACTCCCCCCCCCTCCGCCACCACCACGCCACCAATGCAGAAAATGAGAATTCTATAAAAGAAATGAAATATAAATGGGAAGGAAAGAAGGTGAAATAAGAATTTCTGGAAAGCGCGGATTATTTTCAGTTTCGTTTTGCAACAACCTGAAAAACACAAACCATTCAAAATTCAACACAACTTTATTCAACATTTTAAACATTCAACATTCCTGCACTACTACGTGTGGTAGTACTTTCGAAGTTACTGCACATTGAACACAATAACAATAGTGAAAGTAATTAAGTGCCAATGTGTGGAATCGGGTTGACAATATCATCATCCAGCAGCAATGAGGAAGAAACATCGAATATCCTTTCGATCGCCATCCAAAAGTGTCTCCAGCCACGAGGACCCGACCATCAATCCACCCTCCAATATCCACTTCACATCATTCATCATGACAATGATAATGGCGATGATAATGGCAATGATAACAATGATAACACACTACTGCCATCAATGATGGTAACTCTCTATGCGAGTGTGCTGCACATGAGGGGGAAGGATTTATTAGTTCAGCCATATGCTACCCCTGGACACTCCTTTTGCTGGAATGGTGAACTCTATGCACACAATCCTCGTAATCACAATCACAATCACAATCACAATACAACAAATAGTATCAATACACATGATAGTAGAACTACTAATAGTGCTAGTACTACAGATGCAACTACAACTTCAACTATACCTACAGAATTAAATGCAACTACAACTACATCATCTCCGTCACCTTTGTGCTTTGATGTGGCGAATGAATTGCAGGAGGAAGTCACTTCGGATACGGTGCAAGTTATGAATCTGATTCAAGATGCATTCCATGAAAATGACAATGGCAATGATAATGATAATGATAATGATAATGATAATGACAATGACGTTAATGCAAGGGCAAGGAAACAGCATATGCGACATGCAGCCCTTGCCAATTTATTCCATCAGATCCAAGGGGAATATTCCTTCATTTTGTATTCACATGGTGATACTGATACTACTAATGATAATGATGATAATGACGAACAAAGAGATCACGGTTGTGTGTACTTTGGGAGGGATCCACTGGGACGACGATCCCTTCTCATGTCCTATCAACAATCACAACAACAGGAAGAAACAACGGATGCTTCCGTCATGGTGGAACTGAATTCCTTCCTTCTTTCATCCGTCATTCCAACATTGGACTTGGACAAGCACAAGCACAAGCAGATTATTGAAATGGATGAAATTCCAGCAGGGAGGGTGTACCGCCTCGACCTTCAAACGGGACTACTCACCTACCTTCCCATTCTCATGTCAGAGTCGACGTCGATACCAGTGTCGATTCACGAGGAGCACGAGCACGAATACGGACACGGATACCAGCAAAAGGGTGAAAATGTAAATGTACCACTTCATCTTCTGAAAGCGGCAGAGCGATTGCATCATTGTTTGGATTTGGCAGTGAGGAGACGAGTCCTCCATGCCCCCATTCCTGTACCTGTAATTGGTCCTGATCAACATGATGATCATAATGAACATGATGAACAAGGTCAACAGTGTCAACGTCAAGCGAGTGTGGCAGTGTTGTTCTCGGGGGGAGTCGATTCCGTCGTCCTTGCCGCCCTCTGTCACAATCATGTTCCTATGGATCAACCCATTGACTTGATCAATGTTGCATTTACCACAGAGGCTACAAGTACAAGTACATCATCATTGCAATCACAATCCAAGAAAAATCCATATTCCCAATCGCCAGATCGGCAAGCGGCCCTCCTTTCTTTGAAAGAAATGAAGGTCCGATTCCCCACTCGAGAATGGAGATTCATTGCCGTGAATGTGGATTATAGTGAGGTGTTGAGAGAGGAAGCTTTGATTTGTCATTTGATTGCTCCTAGGTTGAGTACGATGGATTTCAATATTGGGACTGCGTTTTGGTTTGCGACGAGGGGGCGTGGGGAGATTGAGGATGATGTGGGTATGGAGGTGGAGGGGAATGTGGGTGAGAGTGAGGGTGAGGGGCTAGGGACGGAGCATTTGAGGTTTGGAGGGGATGCAGCTGGAGCTGGAACGACAGGGGAGGCGTTGGTACTGGCGTGTGGGACGCCCGGTTGTCAGCGCAAGGCAAGGGGGGAGTGTACCTTCCGGGCGTGTCATGTTTGCTGTTCGTCTAATTTTCATCGAAGGATCAATCAGTATTTAGGTGGGAGGGCCGATGTGTGTTCGTTTCACAACCAGGATAGGTCATCTCGGAAGAATAAGAAGAAGGGCGTGAAGAATAAGAAGAAGGATAAGGATAAGGGGGGTGACACGAGGAAGGGTATCGAAATGCAGTATTCTGGTAGAAATTCAGAAATGGTGCATGAGACCATGACTACTCCTCAAGATGTACGAGTAGTGACACAACAAAAGAAGAAACGAAGCACGTATACATCCCGCGCAAGAGTGGTGCTCGTTGGAATCGGAGCTGATGAACAAATGGCTGGATATGGAAGGCATCGGGTTGCTTTTGAGAGGGGAGGTTATGAGGCGCTCCGAAAAGAATTAAAAATGGAGAAATCGAGGTTGTGGACAAGGAATCTAGGTCGAGATGACCGATGTATATCCTATCATGGGAAAGAAGCCAGATTCCCATTTCTGGATGAAAATGTAGTGGCGTTCTTGAACTCGCTGGATGTTACAGAGCTGTGTGATATGACGAAACCTCAAGGGTTAGGGGATAAAATGATTTTACGTCTAGTCGCAAAGCACATTGGAGTTACGCAGTGTAGTGGACTTGTGAAGAGAGCTATTCAGTTTGGATCTCGGATTGCAAAGTGTTCTGATGTGGATCGATTTGGTAGTAGTAGGAAGGCGAGCGGATCAGCGAAGCACGCCGCAAAGGATATATAAGGATAAGGTTTAAAGTGAAAGCCTGGGCAATTTTGTTTTATTTTTTGTAAGTCATGCATGTCTTCCGAGTATTGACTATATGCGTTATGCGCATTGGCATACGGCATTCTTTCACAAGCTATGTACGACATAGCCATCGTCGAGTTTAGAAATATTTTCTGTTCGTTCCATCTATCTTTGAAATCTCCCCAATTGATCGTGCAAAGAAGTGTCAGGTCCAAAGCTAACTCGTCGCCCACTTGAGTTTCGCATTGCCAGAGACATATTCGAAAGATCATTTGGGACACCTTGCGAATTCCCCATAAGTTGTCGAGTTAATTCATTTTCCATTTCGGCAAGTCTTGCAGCTTCCGCAGCAACAGACATAGGATTACCTCCACCAGGTCCACTACTACTGCGTCTACTCCATCTCTCCAACTCAGCCAAGTTCATTGCATCTACTGCCATTGAGCTGTTAGGTCCATTACTTCTTCTCATTAGAGCCTCAAGAGATTCGGTATTGAATGAACGAGGATGCGATTGTCCTTGATGGGACTGTCTCCTTTGATTGCTGTAAGCGTCCATTTCGGCTAGTCTGACCGCCTCAGCCGCAGCTGCCATAGATGTTCCTGCACTGCTTCTTCGCATGGCATCCATCCCAACTAAGCGCATAGCCTCCGTAAAACTAGACCTGCGTCTTCTTTCAGCTTCCATCTCAGCGATGCGGACTGCTCCTGTCGCTTCTGCCATTGAATCCCCTGGCCTACTTCCCCGCCTCATTGATGATTCCATCTCAGCTAGTCTCACAGCTTCCGCAGCTGCAGCCATTGAATCGCCCGGTCTACTTGCATGCCTCATTGATGACTCCATCTCCGCGAGTCTGACTGCTTCCGCTGCTACTGAAATAGAGTTCCTGTTGTTGTTGTTGTCGTCTCTTCGCCCGTGTCCTCTCATGACGGATTCGAGTTGGGCCAGTCTCATTGCATCCTCATTATCATTCATTGCATTCTTTCTGCTGCTATTGTTGTTGTCGTTTCTACCCCCGTGTCCTCTCATGACGGATTCAAGCTGGGCCAGTCTCATTGCATCCTCATTATCATTCATTGAATTCCGATTCATTCTATGCCCTTGCCTTCTCATCTCAGCTTCAATTTCAGCCATTTGGAGGGCCTCAGCAGTTACGCTGTAGCTGCCTCTTCCTGAGAAACCGTTGATTGCCGCTTCAACCTCAGCCATTCGCGCTACATCCTGAGTATTCTGTGAATAAGGATTGTTGGAATAGCTAGTTCTTCTCGTGAGAGCAGCGTTGATTGCGGCATCAAGATCAGCCCCGTTGTTATAATTGCCGTTAGAATTGCGTCTCATTTGAGACATTCCTGACAAGGATTGGAGATTATTGTCTGCTTCTGCACGTCTGACTGCCTCGGCAGCTGCAGCCATACTATTACCCCCGGCAGCCATACTATTACCCCCGCTTCTCGTCCTCAATTGATTCCACGCCGCATCCATTTCTGCCATTCTGATAGCCTCAGCAAGAGCATTATTGGAATCTCCATTTGAGCTACCTCTACGCAGAGCCTCAATTGTGGCATCGAGATCAGTCATTGGCTGCTGCCTGAACAAAGTGTCCATATCCATATGGGACACGCCAGAAAATCGTGGAATACTTGCTCGCCTCATATCTTCATCTCCCATTCGAGGAGCTTCGGTCGGTTGTCCTCCAAAAGAAGTAATAGCACTGCGCCTAGGATGAGGCGATTCCATTTGCGAAGAATTTCTTGATTCCATGGAATCTCTTGCTCTTTTTGAATTTCTTTTGCGGTCTCCTTGAGGCATTCCATTATGACCTTCATTCGCTTTATTTTGATTCGCGTTGGCGCTAAGCGAAGTGAGATAATGAGCAGCCTGGCCGTGTGCAACGTTCTGGTTATTGGAACGGACTGAAGCATTTGAATTTCTCTTTGGCTGTTTCGTTTTCTTTTTGGTTTGAGTAGGTTTCTGCTTGGATATAAACGTCTTGATTGTTTTGTTGACTTGGCGGATGATCAGCTCAAAGAAAATGTTAGTGTCAAGGTTGACTTCGATCGCGTTAAGCTGTGCGGCGCCTTCTTCCTCAAATTTCCCTGGAAGAAGCAAAAGAAAGTGAGTAAGAGATGTCAACAAGATACTGCAAATTCAACGTTAGAGCCAAATTCTTACCTGAAATGGTTCCTGGTGTGCTGAATTCTAGGGCATGGTCCTCACCAGCCACGTTGACTGTTACTTTGACCAAAAAAGTCAGGGGCATGACGGACACATTTTTCTCAGATGCATCATCTAGGCATGCCTCTTCGTTCTGCAGTTTAAAGATTGCAGACCGCTTCACAACAGAAACTCGAATTGAACGCTTACTGGTCTCAATTCGACTATCTGCAATCATGGAACGCAGTGATTCTTTTGTAGACCCACTGTGAATTGAAGTGATTGTTGCAACATGGCCCAGACTATCTTCTGCTTGACTTTTTGACGAATCTTGCATTGGCTCGTCTTCATCTTCCTTATTCAAGGGATTGGTCTTTTTTGAAAATACCGACGGCGTTGGATAGTCCTGCATGGATGCCAAGGAAATCTCTCCGTTTAAAGACTGCGCAACCAATTTCGCATCGTCCTCCTCGGAAGAAAACTTCTTTGATGAGGCAATCTTTTTAGTGACGGTCTTTTTAGGCGGTTTCCAATTGTCCAATGCATCCGAAACAGATTTATGATCTGTTTCCTCTGTAAACATGTTTGAGGGAGATAACGAAAGACCCGCTAGCGCCTTTGCCAAGCCTGTTGGGATTTCCCCTTTCTCGTGGATAGATTTTTGACCAACCTTGGCCATGAAGAAAGCTAGTTGCGTGTTGAAAAGGTATTCGACGGTGGAATCAAGGTTGGAGCTTAGACTTTTCAGAGCTAGGGAAATGAGTTGTGATAAATTGGATTTTGTGAGATATACAAGTGAGATCAAAATGCAGTGTGAAAGAAAAGGCAATAAACGACTAGTAGTCGAAAAACTAACCATCTGAAAAGCTTTCATTGGCGACGTGACCTTTGGCAGAAGTTGGCTGTAAATCAACATGCATCGATTGTTTTATATTTTCTAGAATCTGCTCTGCCTTGCTGTTCTTCAACTGTTTCGGGGAATTACTGGCAGGCTTGTCATCAGAAGTGTTTGGTTGCTTAAGCTTGAGACTAGTTTCAGTTGAACTAGATTTCCCTTTCAGTGGATT
>Ga0209712_10004919_pt1 | contig 10528 bp, 7 predicted proteins | sample ArcOceMetagenome_FD_187443 | JGI IMG/M metagenome (GOLD analysis project Ga0209712, IMG submission 187443) | Marine eukaryotic phytoplankton communities from Arctic Ocean - Arctic Ocean - Greenland ARC118M Metagenome (SPAdes) (version 2) | ecosystem: Environmental > Aquatic > Marine > Oceanic... | reverse complement strand
AGCATTATTGTAGCATTACTGTAGCAAAAGCTCATCATGTAAAATGTAAAACGATAACTTGAGAACTTCGTTCCCCCTACAAAATGGGGTTAGAAAGCGACGAGAGAGCAACCACCAAGGCAAGTTGCGAGAAGAGGTTGCAGCAAGCTTGCAAGTTGCAAGTCTTCTCACCTGTTCATTATGATACAAATTTTGCACTGACCAAGTGCACTGACTGACCACTCAGTCACTTACTGTAATCACCCCATCACTCAATCAGTCCTTCAGCAGCTAAACCTGTACGGATAGCACGTAGCACACTATACTATAGCATTACAGTAATAAGTACTAATAAATCAAACAATGAGTCGAGAATCCTACGAGCAGCACACGGTGTACCTCACCCCTCTGCTCCATAAGCACAAATCCAATCAAGGAATCGCATTCGAAGACCTCCAGTCAGCATGGAACCGCCTCCAGAAACATTGTCAACCATCCCGTCCGCTGGTAAGTATATCTGCCCTCTGAATCATCTTCACGCTCATTCCACCGCCTGCTTGATTGTTCAATAGTCAGACATCAACATTCAACATCACATTGCCATTCATTATTACAAATACGTGTACCAACACAATCCACAGGATGAAATGAATTCACTGCACAAATCACTCCTAGACAAATATAATTCCGCCGCCAAATCCTATTATTCGTCTTTTCTGAACCACTACCAGCCGCCATCTTTCGAATCTTTGGATTCTTTAAACTTGGATGCATACGTCAAACAATCCATTCAGAATGTTGATATTCAGGAATGGAGAGTAGAGCCAAAGTTGATCCAAGAGTGGTTTCATCAACCTCTCAAAAATTTGTTGACGAATTATCATAAAAAGGAAGAACTGCAGAGGAAAATTAGAGCACTCAAGGATCAAAAGCAAGATTTGCAAAATAAGAAATTGCAGCAACAAACAAAGCAGCAACAACAGGAACAACAACAACAAATATCCGAGCCGCAAAAAGACGCAAAAATAGTTGTGGAAAAAGAACTTCTCCAAGAAGAAACCGAACTATTCAAGCACGAAGCTGCCAATTCTGATTCAAAGGAAACAGACGCTGTAGTGGTAGTTGATGACGAGGATGGTGGAAATGATGACAATGTCGAACCTTCTCCGTCACAAGAAGACGAAGATGATGCAGAGGAAGAGAGTGAAGAAGATGAAGGCCCAGATGACAATGATGGCACCGAAGACGAAGATGGTGAAGTGCACACCGAAGAGGAAGGAGAAGCACGAGATCATACTACACCTACGAATGGCGTAAACGTAAAGAAGTCTCCCCCGAAGACGCGCAAGAGGTCCAATTCAATTACATCCTCTTCTACACCTGGAGATGTTGCCAAGAAATTTAGACCGAATGCCAAAAACGGCAGCCAGAATCATGGTACTAGCCAGAATCAAAACCAACCTGGTCAGAATAAGAGAAAGAAAGAAACCGCTGGAAACGCAAATGGAAACGCAGGTGGTAATGGAAACGTAAATGGAACCACAGGTGGTAATGGAAACGCAGGCGGAAATGCGTCCAAAAGAAAGAAGCGCAATAATCGAGGCAGAGGGCGTCCAGGGAGAGGACGCGGAAAATAGAGCTCAGCTCATCTTCAGGTGCCACAATCATTTTCTGAGCATTGGCAATTCAGCTCCTCAAATGCTGCTCTGCTAGCTTGCACTTCTCCTCTTGGTACAACTCTAATCAATAGGTATTCACAGTACGCGTCCAACAAACAACCAATTGCATTTGAGACGATTACAAGGGCCGTATTTTTCACTTCATACACTAATGATAGTAAAATTATACGTTGTCATGAAACAAGAACTGAAATATTATTTGAAGGAATATTTGTACAGCCTGGGTATAGATAATCATGTTTACGTACGAAGTTCAAATTTTAAGAAGTACATATCTTTGTTCCACTTAGTATACCTCCACATGCCACTGATGGTTGGCCTTCCATTCCTTCAACTTGGCATTCCAATCAAGACCATTCTCAACTGCGACCTTCTCCAAAGTCTCCAAGATAGGAGGCATCATTCCTTTCAATCCACAGAAGTAACACGATGCACCACTATCCAATCGAGTGAAGAACTCCCTGGCATTTTGTGCAATCACATTCTGCACATAGAGCTTTCCGCCGTCAATTTCATTTGTCATCTCTCTCGAAATTGCATAATCAATCTTGAGAGATCCAGGTCTAGAACTATTCTGCATTGCATCAAATTCGTCCTTGTACAAGAGTCCGCCAGTGGTTGGGACTCCTAGAACCAACCATGCCGTCCCACCAAATACATGTCTGGCAACAGTCTCCTCCGTAAAAAGTCTATGCATGAATCCTCGGAAAGGGGCAATTCCCGTTCCAGTTGCTACCATGATTATATCATCATTTGGATTCTTTGGCAACAACATCGTCTTGCCAACAGGACCAGCGACGGAAATCTGATCTCCCGGTGATGAGCCACAGAGCAGTTTGGAACAAACTCCTTCTTTGGCGGGATCGATAAGACCGGTTGCAGGGTCATAGAATTCTGCACGACGAACGCAGAGACTAATAGTGTTTCCGTCTAGGATATCCCCGTAGCGAGTAGAGGCGATAGAATACAATCTAGGAGAGAATTTTTTGTTTGTTTTGGGGTCAATTCCAGAAGGGATGACAGAGAGTGACTGTCCTTCCACATAATGCATGCCTTCGGGAAGACGAAGAACGATATGCTGAATATCACCAGGTGCATCATCAGAAATGATTCTAGATCGTGCGAGTACGGTTGCTGTTGCGGGAGAACTTGGCTTGGCAAAGTTGAGTGGAAGATCGTCGTCCAAGTATTCTAGCCAATGCTGGGCACCTAGAATATCTACATCTACAGGAGGACCGCTATTGGTGACGACGGTTGCATGTGTAGGTATGATGTAGCCGGAACCAGACCTGATGCGAGATGCAAGGTCACCCGTTCCTTGGCGCATGCCTTCCTCCTCGGGGTCGAAAAGAAGGCAGTCGCCAGGAGGGACAAGAGGGAGTCCGCATCCTGAACTTTTGATACGTTCTTTGCTAATAACATTGAGACGCGTTGATCTGTTCCTCAGCGTTTGAGGCTGGAAACTGTCACAGTTTGCCAAGAGGGCAAGGAGGATAGTAGAGGTAAGTAGCGCCATGGCTGCGTGTCTTTGGTCTTTAGAAAGAAGCGGTTTGTGTGGGGAGTTTGGGGAGCTTGGATTACCATTCAAAAGGTGTTCTTGTTCTTTTTGAAAAGATATATTGAATATCTTTTTCTGGCCAATGAAATCGTCGACGCATCCATTTTGTGTCTTTCCGTTGTTCGTCGATGGTGGGTGATGGGTAGAAGGCTATTTATACTGGCCTTATAACCTATTATATTGAATATGATATTCCCAACCCGACTACGACCTGTCACTATTCCCGGGACTCGATTTGTAGAAATTATTGTTGGAAAGAAGATAGTCGATAGCAAAGGAACGAAAACGGGCAGCATAAAACTTAAGGATAAGGTACCACTGTATCTAAAAGGTATGTAGGTATTCAGCAAGTGAGCCTTAATGTCGGATCTACTGCTGATTCCCTATTCCTTGAGGGTTACAGGAATATCGAATGGAGTTTCATGTCGAGAATGAATAGTGTGGTGGTTTACCAGTCGATGATTACTTCATTATAGACATTGTTTCTTTTATCATCTGGGGACCCCTCGCCAGTTTGGGAGCTGCTGGTATTTGCCTGGATTCTTTCGAAAATGGTTTGGACAGATGCATCACAGCGGGAGGCGAATGAGAGCTCAATGCAATCGGGCGTTGACTTGTTTTGATGAACAAAAAATGCTGTCTTTGTTGGAATTGTGCGAGGAAAAAATAGAAGTGAAAATTGGGCTCCTTGCATTTGCTCATAGAGTCACAATGACGGAGCATCCTGAGAGTTGTTTCGTTCTTCCTTCTCTTCTTCACGGGGCAGTCAGTGTGTTCGACTTTTTCTTGATTTAACCGAGGTGGGCGTCTCTGTTTATCATTAGAGCTCTAACTCTGAAGATTTGATTTGATAAGTTTTTTACTATACAACAGTATCTTTCACTAGAAGACTAATTGTAGCACAGTGCAGACACGTATCTACTTTAGCCACACTAGCATCATCATCATGGGATTTTAATGGATGTAGCAGCTGCAAATGCAAACTGGTATGTGAACGTCGATAAGCGCTCCGGCAATACCTGTTAACGGTATTACTGTTCAAGTAAGGGTGGACGCAACAGGTACAAGTTCCTTGGCGGTCGCAGGAGCTGTTATTTCTATCGGAATATCGCCATTTTGATCATGAGGAGAAAGCTCTTAGTTTTTGGCATCATGATACCCCTTGTAGTATTTGCTGACCAACAAAAATTGCGACAATTGTCTTCTTTGGATTATCCGATGGGCTATTGCACTTGGCAATTCTACGTTTGGTATGTGTTTTATAGGTGAACAATAAGCAGCAATTCTCGACAAATACGGAAATGATGTTGGTGGAGTGAGAAAGATTCCAAGTAGTGTATGCACATGCGACAATGTTTGAGTGGATTTGGCCAAGTTGATTGATATTATTGTTACAGACTCTAATCCGTTAACGATAGGCGATAGGATGATGGAAAATTGCAAAACAAATCTTCCCAAACAAAGCATAACTGATGATTAATTAGCAGCACTTTGACTACTCTCGCTGACAAGTAGTTCTCGACACACATCTGAACATTCTAGTACCGTCAGCAATGGGCCTCATGGATTACGGAGTGACTCGACAATCTGTTTGTCGCTTTCACTTATTGTGTACATTTCTGTCATCAATGTAATATCACACTCCTGTGACAGTGGCGATTGCAAAGAAACAGATGAGGTCAGTGTCACTTCATCATTTTACATATGTTTATCATTGAAATAGCATTTTCACATACCTCTTCCTCCCCCTCCTCGTTCCTACAAGGTCTAAAGAGATAGTTTGCAGCACTCCCAAAGTCGTAGACCTCCAAAGGATCTAGACCAGATCCATCATCGAGCAATTTAATACACTTCGACTTCACGTCATAAATGAGAGGAAGTCCATTTGGTATCTCAAGTTCTGAAATTTTTTCTTCAGGAATTTCGCATAACACCATTAGAAGTCCACGGATAGCATTCTCGCTGGAGGAAATAAGGACCCTCTTTCCTTTCTCAAGCGCATCTGGTACAATCTGTTGTTCATAGTAAGGAATCGTGCGATCCATACAATCTTTCAAGGACTCGCTCTTTGGTAGCTTTCGCTCAAGTGTTGGTTTACCACTGTCAAATGATCGCATAATTGTCTCACTAAGAGATATTCTGATGTCATTAATAACCTTGTAACGCGGATCATTTCCAGGATAGTCGACTGAAAACGACGATACCTTGGGAGGCTTCACCGTATAACCTCTTCTCCATGCTTTAAATTGCTTCTCTCCGTATTTCTGAGATACCATGCTCTTCGATTTGCCTGTCAAAGCACCATACATGCGTTCATTCAAACGCCATGTTTTGATAATTGGTAACCAGATTGCGTCCATCTCGTCCATAACGAGCTTTTTTCATCAAAATCATTGCAAAAATGAATTAGTAACAGGATTAAAATTGTAAGTGATATCTGTGTGGACCCTCATGGTGCCAACTACTTACCCACGCAGTCTCAATTGCACGTGAAAGCCAGGATGTATACACTACATCGAATTCGAAACTGCATCCAAATGATCGCAAAAATGAATTAGGAACAGGATATTGATGTTTTGACAGTAATATTTGCGTGAACGTAATGGTGCCAACTTACCCATGGGCCCTCAACAATTGTCCTGCTAGCCTCGCCTCGTCCCTCCCTTCTTGAGCCAGTGGAGCATCAAACCACCCTGTAAACAGTTTCAGTTTGTTATGTTCTGTTTTCCTATTTAATCGCACGGAATAAAAAATAAGATGCCGAAGGTTACGAATTGAAACTACACTATTAATAAATAGACTTTCTGAGGAATACTTACCCGTGCCGAATGAGTACAACTACCGCATCTTTACGTATCGGGACATTGCCAAGGCCAGGAACGTAAGACTGCGACGGCATGGATTGCAAGCAAGGAAGGTTGGTAATCATGCCAGGAATGGCCACCTCATCTTCACCAAATCCATCCTCGTCAAGAATTTTGCCATTCACGGTATCCGGGTGAAATGTGCCTTCGGGGTCAAATTGATCTCCTTCTTCAAGATCCTTTAGACCTTGTTGCCAAGTTTCATCCTCAAAGAAGATCGGTTTGCCTCCGTTTCCATCACTTCCATCATCTTCTTCCAAGTCATTTTCATCTATAAATTGACCTGCCCATTTGCCAAGCTCCTTCTCTGCTTTCAATTTGCTTAGTGCGCGTTCTACAGGAGTCATTGCAGTATTGGATCTTGACATTGTTTTCGAATAACCAGGTACATTCTCCAACCATTCTTTCTCTCGTTTTATTGCCTCTTTCAATGTTCCAGGTTTTTCGAGGAAAGCTCCCATCATATGCTTTTGAGTCAAGAATTTTCCTTCATCAGGTTTAATAGAATTCATTTTGGAATCGAACTTGTAAACGATGGGAATACCAGTTGGAAGAGCAACTTCCTGAATCTCCTCATCACCAATGTTGTCTATCAACTTTACCAGCCCTCGCAATGTATTAGCATGCGCGACTACCATAACGTTTCGACCCATTCTCAATTCCCACTTTATTTTGTCCTCCCATACAGGTGCCGTTCTTTCCATACAGTCAAGCAAACTTTCCGTCAATGGTATCTGCTCTATTGTCAAATCAGAATACCTAAGATCACGTGAGTTTAAAATTCGTGTACTACACGTAGTGCCTGGATTCTTTGGCGCAGGTGCCTTCTGTCTTGCCAAGTTTGCTTACCTACGATCACGGCCAGGCCAATGGTAATCCTGTGAGGAAATTGGAGGCGGGCTACTTCTCAGACTTCCCCTCCAGCTTTGCACAAGTTCTGCACCTAGTTGCTCTGCGGTCTCCCTTTTGCACAAACCTGTGAGCGCACCATACATTCTTTCATTGAGCCTCCAGCTTTTAAACACAGGAATGTACAATTGATTCATTTCACCTAGAATAATCCATGTACTACGGATCGCCCTTTTAAGTCTTGAAGTAAATACAACATCAATATCATATCCACCCGCCAAGAGCAATCTTGCAGCGTGTTCTGTCTCTCGGACTCCTTGTTCAGAGAGATCCGGGTCCGCCCATCCAGTAAATGTCTTGTTAGCGTTCCATTCGCTCTCTCCGTGTCTCACGAGAATCAGAGTTCCCGGTTCCTTCTTTCCATGCAAAACTCTTTTCATACCCCTGTATCCTATCTGGATTGGCTTCAACAAGATATTTTGCCACAAAGGAATACCCTCCTTCTCCGTCTTTCCCTGGTATCCATCTTCATCTTCTTCAATAATACGTTGGAGCTGGTTAACCCGCTTCTTGTTGCGTTGTTTGCGCTTTGATGAATAGAGAAATCTTTCATATCCATCGTCGGTATCGTATCCCGATTTCAGATCTTTTAAGTTGAGATTCGTTGACGAAGAAGCGGTGCCACTGTTTCGATTCAAATTCCTCTGGCTTGGGATTGTAAATGCATGTGTATGTTGGAGAAGACACAATAGAAAGGCGCACTGCAGTGCTGACCCTGGCCTCATTGCTACTTCCGCACAAGGAAAGTGGTTGTTGGCTGTTTGCTGTGGATGAACCGCACGAGTACTATAGATTTATGATACTACATACTGCTGCAGGAGGGCCACAGGAGGTTTGATCTTGAGTACGTTGGAATTCTGTCCTCACCACAAAATTCAAAATCGCGCTCTTTTCGCAACTTTTCTCTCAAATCGGAACATGAAAATGCCACAACACCGAGGAGCATTTCTGAAGCTAAAGTAGTTCTTTCATTATGAATTACATGTGCCCTATCCTTTACAATTCCTACAATTCCTATGCTTCAAATCGTCCAACATTTCATTTCTCTACATAATTGCTCATAATTTCAACAATTGCAGTTTTTGTACAAGAACTGATCAATCAATCGTAAACGAATTCAATAATCTTCCTCTTTCTATCAGGTAAGCAGGCAAATAATGAAACATTACCGAGCGTTGCATGCAACCGTCTCATGATATTTACAAGCGTTGAACTCATAATCTTTCGCATGATCCTGAACAGCCATGGCATCAACTATGTGCTTCTTTGCATCCTTGATTCTTTCAGCTGTGCCTATCGTCAACGCAAACCCTGGACAAGTGGTAGCACAGGTTCCACATGGTGCCGAAGGGCAAGACATCTTTGGAGTTCTTGAACGCGCCTACGAAAAGTTCCATAGAACAATTGTTGCAAAGTCTCAGGACGATTGGAACCGCATGAGTGCTCAAGACTTTGCTAAGTTTGACGCAGTTCTCGCCGTCAACTACGAGACGAATTGTAACTATACGGACTACAATCCCTTCTCGAATTCTGAGGAGTGGGGCAGCGCTGTCAGTAATGGAAACACCATCATTTTGGCAACGGAAGAGCTCGCACCAACGACAGTCATTGACAAGGAATCCTTGGATGTTATCGAAGCAGCTGCTGGATATTCTCTCTACGATCCAAACAATACCGGCGCATATATTTCTCTCGGTTGGATGTACCACAAATGCTTTGGGGATGATCCTACTAACGCGACTTGGCTTGACACAGCTTTCCAGGTTGAGGAAAAGAATGAACAGACGTTTGAGATCCAGAAAGTTCGATTCGGCTCAAGATCGAATTTGGTTGTCTCCAGTCATCCTGCACTTACAAATCTAACAAACTCGACCTTCATGAGACGCAACCGTCGTCCTTCTGCAAAAGCGGCCTTCACCAAATACCCATCGGATTTTTCTCCCTACGCTATTTCCTTATCGCTTGACAACAAACCCTTTATTTTGTTAAAGGAGAGCAAGCACTCCCTAACTGGAAATCCAAGCTTTTCTCCTACAAACCTCCCAATCTTGAAGCCCACTGCGTCGTCTACATCCATCCCCAGTGCGACACCCTCAAAGTCTGCTTCTGTTCGGCTCAGTGCACGCCCAGCCACCTCGTCTACAAAGAGACCGAGCATCGGCTACCAGATTGATTTGGCCAGTTGCCCTGATAATGCTGATTTTTACGTCAATAATGATGCTTCGAAGACCTGCCAGTGGATTGGATTAAAGGCATCCCGCCTTCGAAATCTTTGCGCAAAGGAATATGTCGCCATCAACTGCCCATCTACTTGCGAAATGGATTGCAACAGTGGAAGTCCAAGCTTTTCTCCTACAAAGCTTCCCGCCTTGACGCCCACTGCGTCGCCTACATCCATCCCCAGTACGACACCCTCACAGTCTGCTTCTGTTCGGCTCAGTGCGCACCCAACCACCTCGTCCACAGAGAGACCGCGCATCGTCTATCAGCATGATTTCCCTATGAGCGTTCATTTTATCAACGTACCACTGACTAATGCCACTGCTACTTCAACTGCACCTTCCTCCGTTCCAAAGACGTCCGCTCCATTCGATGCACAGAGCAAAAAGAAAGGCAAGGCCAGCAGGAAAAAGGTTAAGAAGATCGCGAAGAACCTGCAGAATAGAATCATAGCTACGAAGAAGTCCTCCAAGGCCCAAAAGATGGAGAAGAAACACAAGCGTAAGTCATCCAAGGCCTAAACATCTGTACCTGAAGAGCAAGGTGCCTGAACGTCTAGAACGATCGTCTGAATGTCCCGTCCTCCCGCATAAACATAAACTGATCATCCTAAAGTAAGCTGAGATCACAATTACATTCGACCAACGCTTTTTCCAGTAGGGGGAGAAATGAACTATTCATATGTGTGAAGTCAGCATTGTAGTATTTGTTGAGCACAAAGCCAACTGGACTTTCTTCATTTTTTTCACGTAGACCTGGCTCGTAATCCAACAAGAACACTTGTCCATTTTCATTTTGAGACGCCCGTATTGCACATAGCTCACGCAAGGTTTCATTCCAGAGGAGCATACGTTGCCTACGCAACCCTCGGCCAAGGGACTTCCCTTTTTTTACACTCCGGTATGCATGGGGAGCAACGGGTAGCAGTAGTACCTGAAGATTATACTTACAGGACAAGTTTCGAATCGCATGGATGTACTCTTTGACTGTATTCCTTACGGCGTCATCACAATCATTGTTAAGACCTTCTAGAAGATCTCCACCAATTCCTTCTCTGCAATCAATTTCTCCGGCACTAAGAATTATGGACCGACAAGTTTTTGGTAAGCGTTCGAGACAACAGTCGAGATTGTACTTTGTAAAGAACTGAGTTCCTTCTCTTGTATGCCATGCTTTTAGCCCAGTGGTTGGGCATGGTCTGATGATGCGATATAGATTGAATTCATCATTTTTAATGTGCAGTGTTTGCCATCCAATAGATAACACGTGCGAATCACCAATGGCATATATGGTTTTACTGCAAGATTGTTGCGGGAGGC
>Ga0209712_10004918_pt1 | contig 10529 bp, 16 predicted proteins | sample ArcOceMetagenome_FD_187443 | JGI IMG/M metagenome (GOLD analysis project Ga0209712, IMG submission 187443) | Marine eukaryotic phytoplankton communities from Arctic Ocean - Arctic Ocean - Greenland ARC118M Metagenome (SPAdes) (version 2) | ecosystem: Environmental > Aquatic > Marine > Oceanic... | reverse complement strand
TATTGTATAAATTCCACTTGCGTGTACACGTAGTAGCTAGACTATTTGGTTTCAGGTTCGGTTGTAATTTGTGTTGTGCGGAAATATGAGTTTGAGGATCAAAAGCAACAAGTACTGTACTGAAATCATCGTGCAACTCCACTATCATTATTGGTTGATAAAAGTTGATGTTTACTTATGCTGTGGGGTAGTGTCGCATGTCAACTTGCAAGTGATTATCTGGATTTAATATGCAAATACGAATCTAGGTTCGAAGTAGACGACTCGAGGAGTGCGCTGATCTGTCCTGTTGTAGAGAGGCTGGGCACGTCATTGATTGCTTCACATCCTTCTCTATCCCGCTTTCCTTCTCTGCCCGTTTTTATGAAAATCAATCACGAACGTCATTGGGTCTCGAAAAGTATGGAGACTGCTGTTTTCCACAAACAACAGGGGAAGAACACTGGAAAATGAATGCCAATACAATTCTAAAAACGATCATTGCAATATCTTTTGCAGCACCGATTGCTAGATTCCTTTGTCGCCAAGTGCGGGCTCGAGCAAGTGAAGGGGGAAAGGAAACTGGAACTGGAACTGAATCAAACTCACAAGAGCAGTAGAGCAACCTTCAACCTGAATGAGGCGAAAAGACGCATTTTTCAATTGTGTCCCTTTTCCAAGGGTAAATACCAAATTTCAACAACTCAAAACGTTCAAGTGCGGAGGATCTTCGAGGGGTAATGTTGAATGTGACCTTAAGGTCAAGGCAAGCTGTATAGGGTAATTTACGCTTCCGAGTCTCTGAACAAACGAACATGTCAGTTTCGAACAAATATGCACGATTCACTACCGATAAAAATACTCTTGTGGTACATTTTTTGAACATAGAGATAAGCATTCTAGGACGCAGACTGAACTTTCCTTTCCTTTCTCAAGACTTACTTCCCATATACTCCAGGGGGGGGTGGACTCTATTTTCTAAGGATGAAATCAGCACCTGGATGGATCTATATCTACCAATCCTCCCCTAGATATTTAAATGCAAATAGATGGAACCACAGGCAAGGAAATATCATGTATTGAAAGTGACGAAGTTATCTAACCAGAAACCTACTGTGAAGCTTTGCTGATTGTACGACGAAAGGGGAAACAGCTAGACCCTTAGAGAATACGGTATCAAAGCAATGTAGGACGAGGGACTAACATCGCCCTTTCCGATTACCGCAGTGTCAATGACGGGCTTATCACTGGCGATTGATGTTGTATGCGTCTAATACGGCAGCAAAGTTATAAAGTATTAACGAGCGAAAATGGAGGAAACTGAATACGTACTTGTATGGAAGGAATCTTTGGGCGCACACGTAGTCGCTGTATTCGTTTCGCATGAAGTAATACTTGGAACCGAGAAATGATCGACTACAAGGATATTTGATTTCAACGCTTACAATTCGTCACACATCATTTTAAATGACCACATCCCGTCTTACTACACTACTGCCAAATGAGCGAATTAAACAATAATGCTAATGGAGAAAACACAGTGTAACATCCATCTTGTGGTCAGTACGCTGGGTCAACAATTCAGGGTCTTCCGGTAAGCAGGCATCCAGTTTGACACTCATTCCATTCTTCGCAATCCCAAGTAGTAGCTGCTCACCACTGCTTGAGAATGTCACCTTCTCTAGCTGGTTATCCTGCACCATCTGCAGCAACTCAGAATATCTTAGATTTGGTGCTAATCCACCGCCTTGGGATATCTACATTTGTTCCGTATCTTTGAGACAAGTACGGAATTGTTCTCAATTTGAAGCACAAACGCAGAGGCCGATAAATTCCTTGCTCCTATGCAGATCATTAGCGGCACCAGCCAGAATGGAAGACGACGAAACGGTAGAGGATTTCATACCAAGGATTCTAAAATTGAATGTATCAGTCAGCAGTAACTCACTATTATGTAAAGAGGTGTTATTTTTTTAAATTGATTGTTGATTGATGTGAAACGAAGTTAGAACACTTTTTGACATTTACAAAATTATAAAAAATAACCGATCCTGTTTTCTCTTATTCACTATTTTTTCATCTGCGCGAAGAATGTGTAGTTTGAATATTTAGACAACAGAGCTCTAAGAAACGAGTCCATGAAAGTACGTCTTTTTGTATTGGAATTTGCAAAACTTTGAACATAGTACATTAAGCCTTTTTGGGTGCCTTCGTTGCCTTGGGAGACTTTGATTTCTTAGGTGCCTTCGTTGCCTTGGGAGACTTTGAATTCTTAGGTGCCTTAGTAGCCTTAGGGGTGTTGTTGAAACATTTCGGAGACTTCGTAGCTCCACCGAATGTACCTGCCATACGCTCTGCCATTTCAGCGTAAAAGCTTTCCTTGGCTTCCGGACTGGCGAATCCAAGTGCAAGTCTTCTTCGGACGTATCAGCAGGGTCAAATGAATAACCGGTGAGAGCTGGACACTGATCAGGCAATTTATGTAACTCAAGGCTTTCTGGTACGAGAGAAGACCCCGAGCGTGGTCCATTTGGGAAAGGCTTCAGACCATCGTCTTCAGATTCCAAAAAGTGGACTGCATCAAAATCAAAAAGAGTCAAGCGATCTTCGCAAGACTCATCCTCAAGGAGCTCAAGTGCAAGCATGATTGCACATGCATCAAACTGGGGTGTACTCTCAGTCTCGGGATCGTACGACTTTGCCTCGAGATGTATCAGAAGATTCTCGTCTGCGCGTCCAGCGGCAGATGTTTGTAAATATTATGTAGTACTACTACTGTATCATCCATTCCAAATAATTGCGCATCATCATGCAAGGAACTGCCACAAATCGAGATATCTCGATTTAATTACACCATCTGATTTTGGTCAGGAGGAGCAAATCTCACAAAGGCCGCACCGTTCTTTAATGTAAAAGAAAACGTAAAACGCAAATCAGTTGAATGAGAAAGTAGTTATGATGAATGAAATGATTGGGGCTGATGAAAATGATGCAGCAGTGGTAGTAAACACTTCTGCCGATAGACATTCATTTGAGGAGTTTTGACAAATGAATACGACACGTATTGTATAATATAAAGGGGAACTATTTTATAATATTTCAATATTCAATACATGTACTGTTGTGCGCTGTATTCGTACCACCTAAAGTTACAGTTACAGACCAAACGAAGCGAAGAAAGTTGTAAGGATTGCACCCTTACTCGGCAGTTCTTGCCCTTTTCTTGTTGTGTGCTGGTACAGATAGCTCACCATCATCTCCCTCGTCAAAACCATCTGCAATATCACCCTGTCCCGTACCGAAACGCCTCTCATCGCCTTCGGGATATTCCTCCCAAGCTGCTGCATGATGTTCGCCACCCCTTACTTTTGAGAAGCCCTTGAAACCCTGAGGGACCAAACCAAGGTTGATGGCAATCATGCTACATTTTTGCTCTCGAGAGATCGTGCTGTCATAGGAAATTGGCTGGTGTTTGAATTCCCAGGGATCATAAAATACACCTTGTTCATTCATCCTTGCCATATTCTGGTCGATTAGACTTTTGAAGGATTTATTGGCGTAGTACGCTTTATTCATTTGCTTGCGTACGGCATCCGCCTCAGGATGAGACACATTACCCCAAAGCATATCAAGTCCACCAAACAATTGATGAGCAAGATTATTTGAAGTGCGAACATTTGCAGAAGCAGAGACAGTGCCCTCCATATCATGGTCCTCGGAGCCATGATCCTCCGTCTTGATGTTGAAATCGAGCAGTCCACTCGATTCGATTCCTTCTGGTCGAGAGTGAATTTGAAATAATTCACCATCATGTTATATTTTTCAGAGTTGATACTGCTTGATGCATTGTGGGATTTCTGCAAATCACGGATATTATTCGTATCAAGTCTATTTCCTACAAACCTCTCGATGGCACCATCTGTATCTTTCAATTTCTTCTTCATATCTTCGTTCATTTCTCGCAGGCCAACTAAATCGTTCGCTATCTTGTTGCACTCAGCCTTCTCAGTTGCATATACAGCTGCCGCATTTGCCAAACGGTCCTTCACAGTTTCCTGCTGCACTTCCAAATCCTTGTTAACCCCTTCAAAATGTTCAACAGCATCCTTCAATGTCTTCCTGTACTCACCAATTTGGGTGTTTTGTTCATGATCATCCTGATCATCCCGTTTTGAATATATTCTAAGCTTGCTAAGAGCAAAGTCCTTCGTGAGCTTTTCCGCATCTTTCACGACCGCTAAAATTTGCATTTTGTCCTCTGCTTCCCTGGTGATTCCGTTCTTCGCATATTCGAGCATATCGCTTGTTCCAGCAATCATGGTACCGGCTTGGGCTGCATGCACGTGAGAGAGAGCAGGTTGCTGATGTGACTGGTGTGGGTGTAACGGTGGAAGACCATTGGGATTATACGTTTGCGTGCTGTATGGTGATGACGGGTGCGGCGCTTGCTGATAATTCGGATCGTCGTGATTGCCGAAGAAGTTGAACCGGGGTGGGACGTGCTGCTGATTTACAGTACTACTGATGCTGAAGGAAGGGGAAGCGGCCCTTGGTGTACCGTGAGCACTGTTCAAGGGACTGGGGCGAGACATATTCAAGTGGTCAATGTAGAGATCAATGTGGTGACTCTCTGATGCCTGCGGCGCACATCCAAATCCAATGCGGCGGCGCACATCATCAAAGATCTTCTTCTGCTGGTCCAGGATCCAGGATCAGATCGATGTCCGCACACGCACGAATGACTTGAACGGAAAAGGTGCACATCTTAATAAAACTAAATTAGTATATGATTAGATTTCTTCTACTTAAGGGATTAGGCCTTCTTATTTATTATTTAGCGTATAACCTCGTAGGATAGGGATAATCGACCAGATAATTGATAGCTAAATTAGTTTCTACGACTTGTTGTTTAACGAAAAGCTAAATATGTGTGATTTCACTATTGCCCCGGCAGTTTTGTCGTATCGTTAAACAACAAGTCGTAGAAACTAATTTAATGTTTTATAGGCCTTTAAGGTTTATTACAACGATGATCACATTTTGTATGATGACACCCAACGCACCTCCGACAAAGCCTCCAAAATTTCACTGTCGACACCTCCAAATTCTCCGAATTCCATGCTACACACAATTGCATCTTCGTCCTCAACTTGTCTTGACAAAGGGGATGGTATGACTTCCTCGCTTCATCCTTTTCTTGCTTTTCTTCGAGAGTATCAGTGACTAGTACTATCAGCAAAAGGCCCATCATCCGTGAATGCCTTAATGGGGCAAAAGGAGCTTCCCTTTCTTCTTATACGATTTTAATTTGGTGGACAACAGCATAGAGTCAAATCGATTAAAAAATTAACCATGGATCCCTTACCAATCTTTGATTCTTGATGATTGCACAACACACGTTTCCTGTCATTCTTATATGCGGGATCTACTATCGTGGTGGTGCTTCTTCTGTCATGATTTTCGATTCAGCGAGAATCGTTCCTTCATCGTCATACTGTATGGGCTTCCGAAGAACGAATGAAAGAGAAAGCAAAATACGAAACTGATGCTGCAACTCTTGAAGCTATGTTAGAGGAATCGAATCAGGAGCGGGATAGTTTACGAGACGATCTATCTACTTAAAGACAAATATTTGCCAAGTTGGAGGATCGAATGACCGCTGAGGTGGAAGCAAGAAGTCGTCAAGAAGATAGTTGTTTAAAATCTTGGACATGTCAAAACAGTGTCAAAACAGTGTCAAAACTCTAGTATCTCAATAATGTTTAGTCCGATATTTTGAATTTTGCTCTAAACCATGACACTACAATGTACGAGTGCTCTGGTCCTAACTATGCCACAGCTCATTATGCTATTACACATTACAGATATCACAATTGGCAGCCTTTCAGCAGGAGCACCATTGGTGTAGTGGTAACATAAATGCCTTCCAAGCATTTGCCATGAGTTCGATTCTCGTATGGTGCATCTCATCTTTTGCATTCCGGTCCTCATGCACGTTGACACACACACAATCCAATACATCGTTTCTTTTTTCATAGCCCTCGTGATGGATGCAGTATGGTGGAATGTTTGTCTTTAACCAAGAAGCAAAACTATTTCAGGCCAAGCTGGGGGGAATTTGTAATTCTTTGTTTTGTTTGGCGGAATGTGTTAAGCAAAGTGCAAGAATTCAAAAACTATGTAAAAGGATATCCCCTGCTTCCTGCCTCCTGTCTTATCACGAAATTCAGGGTACAATTTCTCATCCTTATTCTTTCAAGCAGTGCGTGCCATTGGCGCACATTGCAGGTATCATACGATTCTCTTGACTTCTAAATCTTTATCGTGAGCTCGACATTCTCAAATGCATTGAACGATTACTGAAAGAGATGTTGTACAACAACAAGGCTGGCCTGTAAGATCGCAACGAAGAAATTTTAGGTTTACGAATGAAGTGTCAAGTCTAGAGTCAGAAAAGGAAAATTTCGATCACCAGCGACAGTTGATGATCACGGGCAGTGCATCTTTGCAAAATTCTACCGATCTTCTATTGGCACTTCAGGAACGAAACGAGGCTCTTGAAGAAGACCAAAGATGCAAGCCTATTGTAAATCATTTGAATGAGAGAGTAGTCACAATGAATGAAATGATTGGGGCGGATAAAAATGATGAAAATGATGCAGCAGTGGCAGTAAACACTTCTGCCGATAGGCATAGTAAACACTTCTCCCGATAGGCATTCGTTTGAGGAATTTTAATCAATTACACGATTGAAATTGCATAAGAAAAAGGGGAACAAGTTTATACTATTCCAATATTACTACGTAAACGGTTTTGCGCTGTTATTCGTACCACATAAAGTTACAATTACAGACCTCCCCGTCAATCTTGACTGGCGATCCGCGACTGGTTCCAAAACAGTTGTTATTTTGTGTGCTTGAGTGCTTACTACAGATCCATAACTTCGGTTGCATTCTCAATGACCAACTTTATTGGACTTCACAGTGGATGGAGTTAGAGTTGGTAAAGTCACCAAGAAAGTAGCTGATTTATTGTATCATCACCGTCAAACCCAGTCTTCGATATTGATTCGTCAGGAGATCGTCCAGTTTTTGTACCGAGGGAGTATGCAGGATCAATCATTGATGGTCGTACAGAATCAGTCATGTTTGTCATAAAAATATATAAGATAGGATCATTACAGGATGACGAGATGAATTATACCCATTAGCTACAGTACAGGATTTTATAATGAGCCGCTATTTTTTGTGGAACAAGCTGCTGCCCCTTTCCTTGGTACGCTCCAATATAGCGTTCATATCACTGGACTCGTCAAATCACACTAGACGGAGAAAAAGAGATGTACACTGGATTGCAAGAAGATCTGCAACCAAATCTCAATATCCGGGAATGACGGATCAGATCGTTGCTGGGGATCAGCCCGCGAGTCTTGGCCCGATGGAGAATGTTTTGAAATAATGTCAAGAAGAGGCGGGTATACCTGCTGAATTGACATTGAAGGGTATTATACCCGCTGGGGCAGTGAGTTACAAAGTCGCCAGCCAGGTCTATTGATGCTGGTTTTGGCATATTGTTGATGGCACTTTTGTTTGTGCATGACTTGGAGCTACCTTCTAATTTTCAGCCCACGGTCGTTAATGGCGAGGTGTAGGATTTAAATACAAGGCATTTCTTTATCTCTTGGACAAAAACGGCTCTTTCCAAAGGCAGGGTTTGTATCTCGGCGTCCAGGCGATCAATCGCATTAAGCATTGCCATAAATGCAATGCGAGAGGGCCTCGTATCCTTGAAATCAATGTCCATTACTGCCATCTCTGCTATGAAGATTGCCTGATGAATCAAATGTGGACCGATTCTCTCTTTCATGACAGCTGGCACAAACAATGCGTAGAAAGATCCAATAAATGCATGGGAAGTAGGGGGGCACAGGTGGTACGAAAGGGCTTTGAGCATGAGGATTTCCATTGCAACAATGTCGTTTATAGTGATTTTACCTTTGCTGAGATTGGCGAGCGTTGACGTCTTGATAGTTTTACGATTGTGCACTTTAAGAGCAATGTATAAGGCAGTAATAGTTGCCAACTTGTAGGCAAAAGCAGAGTCACTGCGAAAAGTGAAGAGTCAGAAATGCATTGAAGGGAATGGAATGAGACTTTCAATATAACAAGAACAAGAATGACGACGAGAGATTATTCCCCGACACTGCACTACAGTATCTGCTCCTCGACCGAACTTACCATGGAAAGACGTTAGTTGCTATGAATCTGTTCAAGTAATCAAACGCTATAGCAACAAATTCCCTGCTAATGCCAAAGCAGTCAACGATTCTGTAGCACCAATAACTCATTCTCAAGTGATACACCGAATCAAGTTCATATTTTTCTTGTGCTGTTGCTGCTGCTGCGGGGTCTACATCTACTTGTCCTGACTGCCGACAGCAGCAAGGACCATTACATGTACTCGACAACATCATTGAATCTTTTAGCAGACCACCATTACTAGTAGTACTAAAGTAGGTTAGTGTTTCTTTTTCAACCATGATGTGAATCTGCGCTCGAGTTATTTCTAGATCAAGGATACTTTCATCCATTGGTCTCATCTTCATTGGTTGTGGCACTAGTAGAGAGTCCAGCGTAGTCTTTTCCATTTGTTACTAATGATAGTTCTTGGTACACGTACACGTAGTGCTGGTGGAGAGAGATTTATAAGAATTTGTAAAAGCTCTTTTGTTCTCCTTATCACGACCAGTAAGCATGTTAGGATTCGGGTTTAGTCGATAGTCAATATTTTGAAGAATCCTACAAGGATCAACAAGAATCCTACAAGGTTGCAAGTATCAAAAAGGGACATTGATCTTTTTGAAATCCTATTCCCTATATTTCAAGGCTAGCCAGCTGTAGAGTATTGTACTGTTAAGCGCCATCCGTGAGAGAACGACCAACAATATGTTCATAGAATGCAAAGTCACCTTTTACTCTTTTCCCCTTCCAAATAAAGTGTGCAAAATGCGAAAAGGAATCTTTGCATTAACTTCTATGCGCTGGATGTACTCTGGGAGTTGCATTGGGATTATCTAGTAATGACGTGTGGTGTAGTTTTGAGATATGCCGGGAAAGCAGTCAGTTATCTGGTGTTACTCGCTATTAGGATACACAATAATTTGTGTCCTTATAGCGGACGGCGCTTATAAAAGGCGTCCTTATACCGAGGGATTGTTTGTACATAAATGCACCCGCTGGCTGAAAACTCGTGGAGATCCCATTGCTATCTAGCAAGAGTTCGTAGAAAGATACATTTTCAAATTTATTGGAAGGTCCTGTGAGAAATTAATAAGGATTTAATAACGCAGGTACTGCGTGAACTTGAACAGATCATACAGTAGTAAATTGGAAATTCCTATGATAGTTTATGCGTAGTATCGCTATTAGGCTGATCCGCACGGCACACAGTGCTACCAAATATCAAATATTTATAATACCAAATCCTACAGAGCGACAACATCATTGACTAGGTAAATGATTACAGTACAAGGTCTGTTTCGACTTGCAATTTCTGGATACTGTATCTTGGTTATGCGTTGAGGAGGAGAGGAGTGCCAGCAAAGAAGGAGAAGCAAGACTAAGCTTTGCATTTGTGGAAAGGCGGGGATACTAGTATTACTCAGCATTTGAAGAGAATAAGAAGGATATAGAGTCTCCCCAGCCGTTACCTGTGTATCTATTTTCGAATTTGGATTTTTTACGACAAGGATCTTGTCCTCCTTGACACCTTGAACCAACACCTGTCATAATATCTAATTTCTACGATCTTGATTTTGGATTTTTTATTTTTTTACTACGTAAAACTTCGACATCTGTGTTCGGCAATGATGAATCATCAAACGACTACCCGCTGGACCTCCCATTCCCAGTCCTTCTGGCTTCCTCCATCGCAATTGCCATTGCTTCCACTGGATCCATCTTTGAATTGAGCGGAGGATCGCCCGTTATTGGAGTCGTTCCTTCAGTTGCAATTGCTGTTGCTGGGATTCCTACATGTTTGTTTCTATTCTATGCTGCTATTAAAAAGGGAATTGCAGAGACTGAAGCTGATGATGCCGAGTTTCAAAATCAAAGAAGGAATACTAAATTCTAGATCTTGATTTTCTGATTCTAGCTACACGGGGTAGGATACAATGAGACTACTGTAATTGCTACTAATAATCGATTTGATGCTTCTCATCTTTTCAGGATGTTACATTCTTGCGACGAGCGGTGGATGGTTTTATTGATTATTGATTATTGATCCGTCGTTATTAATGAAATGAATGTCAGGGGTATTATAATAAGAGGTCAAGAATGGAAAGGACAGGAACAAAATGGAATGAATTGAAATTAGTCAGGGGTCAGGAGGAGCAAGAATCGACAATAAACAATAAGATGAAGGAAGGATTGGTCCAAAATAATTCAAATGTACTGCATTCGTCAGTCACGATGATTATGCCAATATGAAAATAAGATGCGTTTGTTATATATTATAGTAATCTGTAGTGATGTATGCATTTATATGTT
>Ga0209712_10004916_pt1 | contig 10530 bp, 10 predicted proteins | sample ArcOceMetagenome_FD_187443 | JGI IMG/M metagenome (GOLD analysis project Ga0209712, IMG submission 187443) | Marine eukaryotic phytoplankton communities from Arctic Ocean - Arctic Ocean - Greenland ARC118M Metagenome (SPAdes) (version 2) | ecosystem: Environmental > Aquatic > Marine > Oceanic... | reverse complement strand
AAAAAAATATAAATTTAGTATAGCTGAAAACTTTTTTGGAGACTTTGCAAAATGATCGATTCTTTAAAGCTCTTTTCAACTGAAGAATGCGAAATCATTCTAAAGAAACTCGACTCTATAGATGATTTCTTTCTTCTTTCTTCTGAGAACTTTTATGTTGCAGGATACCCTTTTTATATAAATAAAAAAGTCTATGAAGAAAACGAGATTAAGCATAAGTATAATGAAGTATTTAATAATATATTTAAAGACGAATTTGCTGTCATGACTAAGGTCTTTGAAGAATATCTAGGCGCGAATGTTTATACTCACCCTGATCTTGCAATGCCAGGCTTTCATAAAGTCATAGGAGAATCTTATTCCAAATCACTTGTGAACTTTCACTTCGATGATTTTAAGCAGTTCTCGCATGGTCTTTATCCAGAACTAGGATTTACTAATTCTACCCAGTATAACTTTACGATTCAACTTACTAACAATGTGAAAGGCTCTTCAGGATTGAGCTTTTATAGTGTTAAACTTTCAAAAAAATTAAATATTATCAGTGCTACAAAAACCGAAGTTGCGAATCTTGATTCTGGCCTAATAAATAAAGTTCATTATGAAAGAGGCTCTGTAAATGTTCATAAAAATTTGATGCATAGTATTTTCTTTGAAAATAATTCTCCGAGCGTAGCGCAAAGGATAACATTACAAGGGGTCTTGAAGCAAACTGAAAAAGGTTATTTGATTTTTTGGTAGTTATTAATATGCATGATTATTTTTTCTTAATTTCAGATTCGTTTATAATAAGACCGCATTCAAATTTGTCTTCAGAGGTTTCTACTAGTTTTGAACATGGAGTAAGTGGAGTTTCGCCTAAATAGAGTCCTAAGGGGCAGGGTGTTCTTTTACAACACTGGCCACAGCTATTACATGGAAAATCAGAAAAACTCATTTAAGCCTTTTGACATAAAAAAGCCCCTGATAATCAGAGGCCTATATACGATAATGTTATTTTTTTATTTATTCAATTAGAATCTACATTGAGCATTTGCCCAAGCTTTAACAAGTGGATCATTATAAGAGTTATTTGCATTAACAAATGCATAACCATAAGATCCACCAAAAACTCTTACAGACATTCTGTTTATTGCAGAATAACCATAGAAAGTTCTTCCATAGACCTGAATATTGCAAGTCATAGGTCTGTAACTGTTATTATAAACGGCACACCTAGCTGTTGCCGAGTTTACAGTACAGCTTACTTTAACTGGAAACCAGTTGTATGCAAATGCTTGCACTGAACATGTCATTAAAAAAGCTGCGATTAATAGTTTCTTCATCGAGAATCTCCTAATATATGATTTTATTTGATTTTTCACATATCTAGCATGGTGTATTTGGAATGACCAAAGTTTGGAAGGTTAATTGAAAGAATTACTTAGTACACGATTTGGGTAGTCTGTTTCAATAATATCGACACCTTTTGCATGGGCATTCTCGATATCATCTAACTTATGTATATCCCAACCTATGACTTTTTTGTTTTTGCCATGGGCCAGATCAATAAATTTTTTCGTTAAAAATGATCTATGAATCTGATAGTAGTCGGCATTATAATCCATAGGAGATCCGCTCCTTAAAGAATGATCTATGTAAAATGGAAGAAATGGAACTGGACCAACTGTGCAATATAAGATTTCACGAGTTGAATCAAGGCTCTTAAATCTATCTAATACTTCCTTACTGAAAGACTTATAGATAATCTTTGCCTTTGATGGATGAGCTGAAGCAATTGCTGTAATAACCTTTTCTATTCCAGGGTATACATTATTATTATTCTTAACCTCTATTATTAGTTTTTGATTTTCATCTAATAAGTCTAAGATTTTTTGTAAAGTGGGAATCTTTTCAGAATTAAACTTTTTATCAAACCAGCTACCAGCATCAAGGCTTAGTAGTTGACTTAAACTTTTATCTCTAATTAGGCCTTTAGAGTTAGTAGTTCTATCAACCGATAAATCATGAATAGCAACAATTTGACTGTCCTTAGTCATATGTACATCTATTTCAATATAGTTTGATTTATCAATCATTGCCTGTTTTATTGCCGCAATTGTATTTTCTGGAGCAACACCACTTGAACCACGATGAGCAATTACTTCTAAATTTGATTTTGAAAAAGAAGGGGATGATATCATCCCCATTAGAATTATCATTATAAACTTATAAAACATCTTTTAATATGGCCTCTGAAGCTGCAGCAACTTCAGCGTGAAGTGAGTTCCCATGAGAGTCCATTGTTACAACGACAGGAAAATCTTTGACTGTTAATTCCCAAATCGCTTCTGGACTTCCAAGATCTCGCCAATAAACATTATCGACAGATTCAATCTTTTCTGCAAGAACTTGAGCCGCTCCACCGATAGCATGGAAATAAACACACCCATAATCAGCACAACCTTTTAATGTCTTTGGTCCCATTCCGCCTTTTCCAATAACGCCCACGATTCCATAATCTCTCATTACTTCCCACTGGTATGGCTCTTCTCTGATTGAAGTAGTAGGACCTGCGGCCTTAACTTCAAAAGTTCCATCTTTATTCTCAATTACTACTGGACCACAGTGATAAATAATTTGATTTTTTAAATCGATTGGTGGTTTTGTTCCATTATGAATTCTATGGTGAACCGCATCTCGACCGGTATACATTTTACCCGAGATTAAAACCATATCTCCAACTTTTAAATCTTTTATATCTTCTTTTTTAAATGGATAATCTAATCTTTTCATTCAGTACTCCTAGTAAAGCCACTTATTGATTGAGTTATCTTTTTTTAGACTTACGCCTTGTCTTCTAAATGCCCAACACATGTATGAAATTGAAACATAATAAGATGCTGGTAATCTATTAATATGGCCTATCTTACAACCTAGTAGAGTAGTCTTTCCACCAAATCCCATAGGACCAATTCCAAGCTTATTTGCAGTTGTTACAATGTCTTGTTCAAGATCAGATAACTCTTTTATAGGATTTGTATCATCCATCATTCTTAAAAGTTGTTCTTTCGCATGAGCATATCCAGAAGCTCGATCCCCACCGATAGCAATTCCTAGTGTACCAGGTCCACAGCCTCTACCTTGAGCTTTTACTATTGCATCAAGGATAACTTTACGAACACCAGCAAGATCACGGCCAGCATCTAGTGGTGTGTACGGCATAGCATATTGAGCTCCAACATTTTCACATCCACCGCCTTTAAGCATGAGTTTAATATCAATTCCCTTTTTTGAATGCTCAATAAAGTTTAGTTGAGGGTGGCCAAGACCTATATTCATTGTATCATTTTTCCCAGTTAGTGAGTTCACTGAGTTTTGTCTTAGGTAACCAAGTTCAGTAGCTTTTACTACAGCTTTTTCAATTACTTTTTTAAATTTAGCTTGGTGAAAACCTGGTGGGTGATATATTTTAAATATAATTGTACCTGTGTCCTGGCATATAGGTTGAGACTTCATCTTGGCAAGTTTGATATTTGCTTTTATTATATTCATAGCATATTCAGCAGTTGTTTTTTCTTCTTCACGCTCAAGGGCCTCAAGAATAACTTTTTGAACATCATCAGGAATAACAGTTGAAGTGATTCTGACAAGTTCTAGGATTGAATCAAAGAGAACTTTTTCTGTATTTATGCTTTTTTTCTTTGCAACTTTCTTAGCTACTTTTTTCTTCGCCATATGTATTCCTTGATAGTTATAGTTTTTATAATTGTACTATAATTTAAAAATTAGTGAACTTAATTCAAATACTGCTTTGTTGCTTTGCAATAATTATATTTATGTTTTCATAACTGTAGTTTATGATTGATAATTAAGCAGCTAGGAGCAAATTATGAATATAAAAGACGAGTTTAAATTACCATGTGGTGCTACTCTTTCAAACAGACTTGCTAAGTCAGCTATGAGTGAACAATTAGGCAATCTTAAAAATATACCAACTGATGGATTAATAAATCTTTATAGAATATGGTCTACCTCCGGTGCCGGATTGGTAATCACTGGAAATATAATGGTTAGTAAAGATTCTTTAGGTGAGCCTAGAAATGTTGTTATTAATGGTAACGAATCTCAGGCTGATAAGTTTAAAGAATGGGTAAGTCATTCAATTAAAGCTGGGCAGCATATTTGGCCTCAACTAAATCATCCTGGGCGTCAGGCTTTAAAAGCGATTTCAAAAAAAATAGTAGCTCCCTCAGTATCAAAGGTTTCATTAGTTCCTGGAATGTTTGGTGAAGCAAAAGAGTTAACTGAAAATGAAATTAAAGATATCATTCAAGATTTTGTAACAAGTGCTAAGTCTTCAAAAGAATTTGGTTTTACTGGAGTTCAAATTCATGCAGCTCACGGTTATTTAATTTCTCAATTCTTATCTCCTCTTACTAATAGAAGATCAGATCAATGGGGGGGATCAATTGATAATAGAGCTAGATTTTTGATAGAGATAATAAAACAAACTCGATCTGAGGTTGGTCCTGATTTTCCAATTGGAGTTAAAATTAATTCTGCTGACTTTCAAAGAGGTGGCTTTACAGAAGAAGACTGTATTGAAGTATTAAAGGCTCTTGATGATTCAGGTGTCGATTTAATTGAGTTATCTGGTGGAACTTATGAAGCTCCTGCAATGGTGAGCGGAAATGCTAAAGAAAGTACTATAAAACGTGAAGCATTCTTTATGGAGTTCGCTGAAAAAGCTAAAGTTGTTATTAAAACTCCACTTATGCTTACTGGGGGTTTTAGATCAATTGAGGGCATGAACGAAGCCGTTGAATCTGAAAAAGTAGATATTGTAGGAATTGCCAGACCCATGGTTTGGGATACGCATTTTCCAGGGAAACTATTAAACGGAGAGCTTACTACTATTGATTGCACTCCACCTGAACTTCCAATTAAACAATTAAAGCATATGGCAGAGCTGGCTTGGTTTGTTCTACAAATTCGAAATATAGGCCTTGGAAAAAAAGTAGATCATAATTCTAATTCAGTCAAAGATTTTTTTAAGTATGTCGCCATGTCTCAAAGAGATGCTTTAATTAAAAAGTTGTTATAGATTTCCATCTATAACAGAAATTATATCACTTTTTAATAGTTCATAAAATTTGATTGAGTTTAGAATTTTATCTTTTTCTAATACCGTTCTCTTTATATTTGTATAGTTCAAACCTGTTCTAGTATTTGTACTTACAGACTTATTTGATTTGTAAGCTATAACATTACCGATACCTTGGGCCATTGTATTCCCATTACTAAAAATTGTAAGCGATGTTTGTTCATCAATTCCAATTCCAATTAAATTTGCTAAGTTATTATCAAGCTGTGCTCTATACATAAAGCTTAGAAGACGTCCTTCACGGTTCCTATTAGAGAAGTGGGTGTCTGTAATAATATTTTCGGTCCCTGGTATATTTAGAAAGTTTGACTCAATGGAGATGATTTTACTTAAAGGATTCTTTAGAGCTGTCTGGCTTCTAATACCACCGTGAGCTGCAGTGAATATATAATCCCCCATGATAGCAAGCCCCGCGCTAGTTCCAGCAATAGCAACCCCTGAATTAACTCTGTTTTTAAGAATTGCATGTAGTTTAGTATTTTTAATTCTATGTAAGTATTTTGATTGATCACCACCAGTAAAGAATATAGCTTCCGCATTTCTGATTTTTTCTAATACAAATTCTTCGTTTGATGCGTTTTTGTTTAACAAAGCAATTGATTCAACTGAATCGATCTTTATTTTGAATTCTTCAGCCATTTTCCAAAGGTCATGGGTGTATCTGTGATTTAGATAACCTTTTCCAGTTAAGACCACTATGTCTCCACCACCAGCTGCATTTAAAAAGTTTCTAAAACCATTCGTTTCATTTTTACCACCACCTAGAAGAACTGCTAGAGAAGTTTGTGTTGTATGTGTGTTTTTATAATATCCTATCTTTGTATAAAGTATATTTGCAGACAATTGTCTTTTTATATCAAAGAGAACTGATTGACCTTCAATTGAGTTGTAAATTTTATAACTATCATGTCCCACACCTGGAACACTTACGAAGCTATGACTATTATTTGTAAAATGCTTGTTAACATAGTAGTTAAAGTTTTGAGCTCGATCAAAGCGATCTTTTCCTTGAAGATTTGCCTCACAGCTTTCATCAAGATAATCAGTATCGTGATCATTTTCACCCATTAAGTAAACGACATTTTTTTTGGCATAGTTTTCTTGAAGCTCTTTAACTGTTAGCTTTTGTAAATACTCCGCTCTATTAATAGGCCCATAAATATATTCATTAAACGCTTTGCAATCAATCGGTGTCACAGCTTTATAATTAGAGTTAATAAACTTATATCTATAGTCGTGTAAAAACATGTAGGAAGAAGGATTAGATGGTGCAAATGTAATATCTATTTCTTTATCGATCTGTGTGCTTATGGCATATCTTTGAGTAAACTGACCTCCAGCAGAGTGACCAGTAATAACAACTGATTTTATTCCATGTGCCTTTAGTTTTTTGATAAGAATATCGATTAATTCAAATGAACTTACTTGATCCATATCTTGAGACTTATAACCGTATTTCCATTTTTGATACCAACGTCTTCCCCAGAAAAATTCTTTATCGTCTTTTTCATCATCACTTCTTTTAAAGTGAGGAGATATAATCAGGGTTTCATTGATTTTTTGATTATTACTAGCAACTTTAATCATATTATTAAAATAATTGTCTCCATCACGAAGGGTACCATGAACAACAATTACAGCTTTTGTGATTCTTTTATTAATTTTAGAAATTTCATAGTTTGAATAATATACGAGGTGGTTCTGAGCTACTACTAATTGTCTTTTACAGTTAATCGCTTTTAAACAAGGCTTTTGTGCCAAAACTGGTACTGAAACTAACAATGATGTCATAAAGAAAAGAAAGGTTTTCATTAATATCTCCAAAAGCTTAAATATATAAGTTCTCAGACTTTTAACATGTAGCATCTAACTTGTCTTATCCAGGTAAGAACTTATTTTATTAATTTTGTATAATATACATATGACGCTATGTGTAACTATGCAACGTTCTTTATAATATGTTAATAAATGCTTATGACGAAACAAAATTCAGAACTTTTACTCCCATGTGGAAATCTACCCATGGCCTTGGCGGCTATTCATAATGGTGCGAACGCTATTTATGTTGGAATGCCTGGTTTTAATGCCCGTGGAAGAACTCATGATCATTCGTTTGAGGAATTAGAAGAAATTATACAAACTTGCCACCTTTATAATGTTCATGTGCATGTGGCCTTTAATATTCTGATATTCCAAAATGAATTAGATAGCGCTGTTGATACACTAAAACGAGTTTTAAAGATGGCTCCTGATGCTTTAATTGTTCAAGATTTGGGTTTAGTTCAAATAATTAAAGAGCTAGCTCCAAACCAGATAGTTCATGGATCAACTCAGATGACTGTTACTAATCACGACGCAATTGATCTTCTAGATGATTTAGATATTAAAAGGTTTGTCTTAGGTCGAGAAAACTCATTAGAAGAAATTAAAATAATTCGTGAGAAAACGAAAAAAGAATTAGAAGTCTTTGTTCATGGAGCTCTTTGTGTGGCCTACTCAGGTCAATGCTTTACCTCTGAGGCAATTGGCGGAAGAAGTGCAAACCGCGGTCAATGTGCTCAGTCTTGTAGGTATGAGTATGATTTAATTGTTGATGGTGAAACACAGGATTTAAAAGATATAAAATACTTAGTTTCTCCAAAGGATCTGTGTGGAATTAAAGATATTCCAAGTCTTGTTGAGCTTGGAATTGAATCTTTTAAGGTCGAGGGGAGATTAAAGTCACCTGAATTTGTAGCAAGTGTTGCAAGCTCGTACAGAAAAGCGATTGATGATTTTGAAAATTTAGATTCAGAGCAAGCTATAAAGGATATGGAAATAACATTTTCTAGAGGATTCTATAATGGTTGGATGGACGGTGTTGCTCATCAAAACTTAGTTGATGGAACTTATGCTAATAACCGCGGAACATTTGTTGGAGAAGTCTTTGATGTTTATAAAAAAATAATTAAAATAAAGACAGACCAAGAGCTATTTCCTGGAGACGGGGTTCTAATGGCAAGAGGGTCTGAGCTTATTGGTGGGCAAATTTATGGAATTAAAAAGGTGCGTGGAGTATATGAGATAAGTTTTAGTAAAGAGCTAGATCTATCTAAAGTCAAAAAAGGCTTTAAAGTCTTTTTAAATTCTCGTGATAAACTCTATAAAGAACTTAAAAAATCATTTACAGATAAAAATTCATTTAAACGTTTACCGATTTCAATTGTTATTGAAGGTCGAATTGGCAAGACGTTAAAACTCTCTGCTTTTGAAGGTCTTACAAAAATTATGACAGAGTCAAGTTCTGACTTAGAGCCCGCTCAAAATAGAGGGCTGAATGAAGAATCTCTTTTTGATGTTCTTAAGGGCCTTAGTCATACAGCTTACTTTCTTGAATCAATAAAAGTAGATCTTGATGAAAATATATTTATTCATAATAAAGGGCTAAAACAGTTAAAACAAAAAATGGTAACTCTTTTAAATGAAAAACGTCTTGAAAGAGAACTTATTGTTAATGAGGAATACTCACGGCCTTTAGCATTAAAGTCTGAAAGTAAAGATGGTCAGCTTGTAATCCTTATTAGAACTTTTGAGCAGCTTGAGAGCACAGTTGATTTCTTAGTTGTTAACGATTCGTACAGAAGTCATTTGAAGTATATTGTTTTAGATTATGAATTTGGTAAAGACTTTGTTAAGTCAGTTAAAATATTAAAAGAGAATCATATTAAGTCTGTTATAGCTACGACGAGAATTCTAAAGCCCAACGAATATCATAATTTTAGACTTATTGATAGAGCAAATCCTGATGGTTTACTAATTAGAAATTTAGGAGCTTTAAACTACTTTAAAAATTCAGACTATGAACTTTTTGGTGACTTCAGCTTAAATGTAACGAATTCAAAGACTTTTAATTATCTCATTGATAAAGGGCTTAAATCAATTTGTGTCTCTTACGACATGAATAATGAGCAGCTTTTAGGGCTAATAGAGCATGTTGATTCAGAAAAAATAGAAATTACAGCTCATCAGTATATGCCTGAATTCCATATGGAGCATTGTGTGTTTGCAGCTTTCTTGTCAAAAGGACAGACATTTAGAGACTGCGGTAAGCCTTGTGAGAAACATCATGTTCAGCTTAAGGATATGTATGGAAATATGCATGAGTTAAAAGCTGATCAAGAGTGTAGAAATACAATGTATAGTGCAAAGAGTATGTCTGCTGCGACATTAATACCAAACTGGCAAGATTATGGGGTTAGTACTTTTAGATTTGAAGCACTCCATGAAAGTGGAAGCGCGTTCATAGACAAAATTGAGACTTACTTAAAATTAATAGCTCAAAAATTCACTACTGAAGAAGTTTTTGATAAAGTAGGAAAGATGGAAAGCTATGGTGTTAGTACCGGCCAGTTGTTAAACAACAAAGAATACAAAGATAGGAAGAAAAATGTCAGATAGCTTTGATCCTTTAGGATCAATGACAGCATCAACTCATAAGTCTAGAGGCAGTTGCTGTAAATCCGGTTGTATACACTGTCCATATGGATTTACACTTAAGAAATTTGGGCTTCAGTTTAAAGATATAACTGATTCTAATAAACAAGCTGCACAAAATTTAACAAATGATATGTTAGTGATAGGAGAGTTTCCTCTTAGTGATTATAAGATTGTTACTCTAAAAGACATAGTGTGTGCAGTTATAAGAGTAGATAAGCTCTTTGTACGAGAGATGTCTTTAAGAGTTGGCTTTACTGAGCAAGGTATATCAAAAGAGTTAGTTGAAAGTTATTATTTTTATTGATAACGTTTTGAAGATTGAGATAAATAAATGAATTGGAGAGATTATGAAATTACTTATTATAATAGCATTATTAATTACGACTGCGGCGACATTTGCCAAGACAGAATCAAAGACAAGCTATATTCGACCACAAGTTACTATCTGGCCAAACGGCGTTGATGTAAGAGTATGGAATTCAACTGATAAAGATATTAGATGTAGTGGAACTATCAATGTTTGGACTGTTAATGGTCGTTATAAAACACATTTTTATAATGCTACTATTTATAGAGGGATGACTGATTACCGTCGCTTCACAAATTTTGACAATAGAGATGCCTATAGAAGCGGTTCTAACTTCATTAATTGTTATGCTTACTAATCAAATTAAAAGTATAAATTAAAAATATAAATAATGAAGGGATCTATTAGATCCCTTCATTATGTCGATTTTTAGAAGAGCCAGGATGAAAATACTACGATTTCATTCTTTGTCAGCCGGAAGGCCATCATCGGTGTCCATTTAGGCTCAATAGGGATGTTAATAAGTCTTACTCCCCACTCCTTTGGTGTTTTGTCTGCTTTTTTACTATTACATCTGTCACAAGAGCTTACAATATTAGTC
>Ga0209712_10004915_pt1 | contig 10532 bp, 15 predicted proteins | sample ArcOceMetagenome_FD_187443 | JGI IMG/M metagenome (GOLD analysis project Ga0209712, IMG submission 187443) | Marine eukaryotic phytoplankton communities from Arctic Ocean - Arctic Ocean - Greenland ARC118M Metagenome (SPAdes) (version 2) | ecosystem: Environmental > Aquatic > Marine > Oceanic... | reverse complement strand
AGGCATTTGTCATGTCTACGTCGATGGTGCGGCTGACGTCGAAAAGGCCCGCCGTGTGATTTTGAACGCTAAAACCCGCCGGACGGGAATTTGTGGGTCTGCTGAATGCCTGTTGGTTGACCGTGCGTTTTACGATGAACATGGTGATGTTCTGATCCGCGATCTGATTGCTGCTGGTGTCGAAGTTCGCGGTGATGTGTCCGTGGCCAAGACCGTCGGAACAGTCACGGCAAATGCAGATGATTTTGGCTATGAGTTTCTTGATATGATCATCGCAGCCAAGGTTGTTAACGGCGTTGACGAAGCGATCAATCATATTCGCAGCTTTGGTAGCAACCATACGGATGCTATTTTGACCGAAGACGACGCTGTTGCCGACAAATTTTTTCACCAGCTAGATAGCGCAATTCTGATGCGGAATGCATCGACGCAATTTGCTGATGGTGGCGAATTTGGCATGGGTGCGGAAATTGGAATTGCGACTGGCAAACTGCATGCCCGTGGTCCCGTTGGCGCCGTTCAACTGACAAGTTTTAAGTATCTTGTTGTTGGTGACGGAACAGTGCGCGCCTAAAAACGGACCATTATGGTGTCTGCTTCATGGTTAATAGTCAGCGCGCGCCCAGCGTCTGATATCACCGATGGAAAAGCGCGAATTGCACTTGCGATGCTTTATGGTCAAATTGAGATTTGGGGTTTGTCAATCCTTCCCAAAGCACCAGATCAACAGCTAGGGGCGGTCCTGAGCCAGATAAGGTATAGTTATCGCCGTCGTTCACAATTTGAATTTCACCACCTAGTGGAAGAGCCGTTTCAATGCACTTCAGCAAAAGGAATGCGATCCAAACCAATTGTCGAGATTGATCGGTATCGATTTTTCAGAAATAGGTAAACCTGCCGCCCTGCGCTGTCTCAGGCAGGACAGAAATCACCTCTTGGCGGCCGATAACGTTGTCCATGCTCGCGGCCCCATACGCGATTCGAAAAAATCGAATGCGTGCGTTGGTATTATGAACGCTATCGGCGATCAAATTGAGCTCGGGGCTGCTGCCAACAGAAGCGGACATGGTCAAAAACTCGACCCCATTGCCGATTGCCTCAATTGGGCTGATAAGGTCGAGACAAATACGTGACCCAATGAGTGCAGCTATATTATTGGTCATTGCATGCCTCTGATTTTAAAGGGATTTTCGACTGTGGATATGACATCTATTCTGGAGCCAGGCATGTTGGTACGCCATCCAAGCCAATGCGATTGGGGAATCGGGCAGGTGCAGTCCAATATCAACGGAAAGGTAACCGTCAATTTTCGTGAAACAGGGAAAGTCGTCATCGATGGCGCGCGCGTGATGCTTATCCTTGTTCAAAATAGTGAATTAGCAACCTAAGGCAGAAAGGTCGCTCTGCCTGTCAATCATGGTTAAGGTAACGTCAGCCAAAAGCGTTGCCAATTCGTTAACAGAAACCTAAAACGCTATCACTGGTGACTTTGGAAAGGGCCATGATGCTACCTGCCAATTCGTCTTTTGTGGTCCGTCGTGCCAGCACCTCCGCTGATCTAAGCGCCGCCCAGCGGTTGCGCTATGCAGTGTTTGTGGATGAACTGGGTGGTGACGGCCCCGATGTGAACCATGAAACTAAGCACGAATGTGATCCGTTTGATGCCCATGCAACCCACCTGCTGCTAGAGGATACCGCCCGTCCTGCGGATGATCGCGTCGTCGGTGTTTATCGTTTGATGACAGCGGATCAGGCGCAGGCGGCCGGCGGGTTCTATTGTGCCACTGAATTTGATTTATCAGAGTTGATCGGGTCCGGCCGCCGCTTGTTAGAGCTTGGGCGGTCCTGTCTACATCCGGATTATCGGGGTGGGACCGCAATGTTGCATCTTTGGGCCGGCCTCGCCAGTTTCGCCAGCGATCTTGATACCGAAATTTTGTTTGGCGTTGCTTCGTTTCATGGCACCGACTTGACTGAATTGGCTGAACCATTGTCTAATCTTGCGGATAAACACCTTGCTGAGGGCGCGATGACCGCGACAGCGCGGGCTCCACATGCCGTGCCGATGACGATTATTCCTTTGGACCAAATCGATCGTAAGGCGGCCATGCGCGCCACGCCTGCACTGATAAAAGCATATCTGCGGCTTGGAGGCGTTGTCGGACAGGGTGCTTATGTCGATCATGCGTTTAACACGACGGATGTTTGCCTGATATTGGATACAGTCAAAATGAATGCAAGGGCTGCAGCATTATATGGTGCAGGGGACCATATATGACCGACAGCTGGCGCGAGGAACGCGAACCCGATCATATCACGATAACGCCCATGGGTTGGGTGCGTGTCGGCCTGCGTGGGGTGCCATTAGCGGTCGTAGTCTTTGGCTGCCTACTGGTGCTGCTGGCGGTGCGATTAATTGAATGGCCCTTATTTGGCCTGCGCCGACCATGGACGCCCTACATCACACAATTTGTATGTCGGTCTGCCTTTTTGATCCTCGGGATGGGCTATACGCGAGTGGGAACCCCAATGCGGGGTGCTGGCGCTGTTGTTTCAAACCATGCATCATGGCTCGATATTTTCGCGCTTAATACGGCGAAGCGAATTTATTTTGTGTCCAAATCTGAAGTCGCTGCATGGCCCGGTATTGGTTGGCTCGCGCGTGCAACTGGGACAGTGTTTATCAAGCGTGACCGCCGCGAGGTATCTTCGCAGATTGAAGTGTTCCGCTCTCGGCTAGTTGCCGGACACAAGTTGCTATTTTTCCCAGAAGGCACCAGTACGGATGGTCTACAGGTTCTGCCGTTTAAGCCCACTTTGTTTGCGGCATTCTTTGATCCTGCACTGGCCAAAACTATGCGTTTACAGCCAGTTACACTGCGGTATTCATCACCTATTGGCGGTGATCCGCGGTTCTACGGTTGGTGGGGTGATATGGATTTTGCGCCACATCTGCTGGCAACATTGGCCGCGCGCCAACAAGGTAGCGTGACCGTCATTTATCACCCCCCCGTTCAGTTGTCGGATTACGCAAACCGCAAGGTTTTGGCCAAAGCGCTAGAAGATCAGGTTCGCAGCGGGTTAACCCATCGCGTTGATCAAACCCTTTAACGCGGCAATGGGATCGTCGTTTTTCCAAACTTCGTCTGCAAAGGCAAAGAAATCCGTATGCGGCGTCAGCTTGCGGATAAGATCAATGGTCAGCGCGCCTTCGGCAACGACGGGGACTTCGATCATTTGTGACCACCATTCAAAAAGATCAATTGGGGCGGTTTCACCGTCGCCCAATATGCTGGTCCCAACGGGGCCAAAGCTAACGTAATCCGCGCTTAGCTCGCCAGCGGTCATGCCGTCATGGGTCGAGTTACCACAATAGCTGCCGATGATCGCGTCGTCACCCAATTCTTTGCGGGTCTTTTTGATTGACCGTGATCCATCAAGCAGATGAACCCCATCAAGCCCAAGCTGTTCAACAAGCTGAATGTGGCTGTCAATGACCAAAGCCACGTCGCGCGCATGGGTCACTTCGCGGAGAGCGTCGGCGGCTTTTGCAATGCGGTCTTCGTCACGGCTCGCGAGCGACAGGCGCACACATGCGACGTCGGCGGTGTCCAGACACGCGGCAAGCTGATCAGGGAATGACATGAGATCGACCTCATTGGGCGTAATGAGATAAAGTTGCGGCATTTCAACATTTTTAGACATAGGGGAAACTTTCGCGTGAATTTGATGGCAGTTGCGGCGTTCTAGCGGGGATTGGCTGGTTTGGCTACTTCGGAGGTAATGATTTTGCGTAATCGAGCGCCACAGACACGATTCTTTCAAGCCTGATGTCGTCACCCAGCACGTCTTCGGACACATCAACCATGCCGCCCATCTTGCGACCGGTGAATGATGGCTCGTCAATACCTTCGATCAGCAGCGCGTCTGGCTCTGCTAGTTTGCCGACACGCGCCATGCCGCCGTCTTTGTGCACCCCGCAGACCTGATGGCCGTTCAACATAAAGCAAAGCCCGCCAAACATCTTCTTCTCCGATATGTTTTAGGTGTCAACTAAGGCCTCTTGCATTAATTCTGCGTGTCCAGGGTCGTATGCCATTGTACTGCTCCTTGCGTCGAATTTGCTGTCAGCGTATCACGCGCCAAACCAATGAAGGAAGCCCCAATGCCGACGGACCGCGCGCAGCCCACATTCATCTTGATCCGCCCGCAGATGGGTGAAAACATTGGTGCTGCGGCTCGTGCAATGTGGAATTTTGGGCTCGACCGGATGCGCATTACTGCCCCACGTGATGGTTGGCCGAACCAGAAAGCGGTTGCCATGGCCAGCGGTGCAGGGCGTTTATTGGATGAGGCGCAATTGTTTGAAACGACGGATGATGCGATTTCCGATTGCACATATGTTTATGCCACGACTGCGCGTGACCGCGACCTGACCAAGCCAGTTTTAACGCCAGAGGCCGCGATGATCGAGGCCCGTGTCCGGATCGCAGCAGGTCAAAAGGTCGCCGTTCTGTTTGGACCTGAACGAGCAGGGTTAGAGAATGAAGATATAGCGCGCGCCAATGCGATTATCTCGGTGCCCGTGAACCCTGAATTTGCATCGCTGAACCTTGGGCAGTGTGTGCTGCTTACAGCTTACGAATTCCAGCGTGCTACCTCGGATGTTATTCTCGATACTGTCAGCCATGTGGGCGATTGGGCTAGCCAATCAGAAATGGCTGCCCTTGCATCCCATTACGAAGAACGGCTTGAAACAGCTGGGTTCTTTTTCCCTGAACACAAAGGCCCCAGCATGAAGACCAATCTGCGCAATTTGTGGAGCCGGATGCCGCTAACCCGTGCAGATGTGCAAATTCTGCATGGTATCTTGCGTCAAATGGTGCGGTGGAAAGAACGCGACTAGCTGTCGCGCTTGCCCCGATCAGCCCGCCGCCCTAGATTGCGCAATAAGACATAAGGGTCACCCAAATGGCAGATAAAAAACGCAGTATTTTCGAAGATGTTGGCGATGTACAAAAGCAGGTCGCGGCCCCCGGTGGGATTGACCGCGGCGGGCAGGGTGCCCGTGGTGCTGTGCGTGTCTGGCTTGGGATCATTTTCGGACTTGTTGGCCTGATGATTATCATCGGAGGCATGACCCGTCTAACGGACAGTGGCCTGTCGATCACGGAATGGGCGCCCTTGGCCGGCGCGAAGCCACCAACATCCGAGGCTGTTTGGCTCGAAGAGTTCGATAAATACAAAGCGATTGATGAATATCAGCTGCAAAATAAAGGCATGTCTCTCGCCGATTTTAAATCCATCTATTGGTGGGAATGGGGTCACCGTCAGCTCGGGCGCGTTATCGGGCTTGTCTGGGCGTTAGGCTTTGTCGGGTTCCTTGTGGCCCGTAAGATGCCAAGCGGATGGACTATGCGACTACTGCTGTTAGGGGCCATGGGTGGTCTGCAAGGCGCGATTGGTTGGTGGATGGTGTCCAGCGGCCTGAAAGAAGGCATGACGGATGTTGCGTCTTACCGGCTTGCCACGCACCTTGGCCTTGCATTTGTCATTTTCGGATTTATCACTTGGTTTATGATGCAACTGTCGCGTCGCGATGCCGATTTATTGCAAGATCGCCGGATGGGTGATGCAGGCCTGACCCGATTGGCAAGTTGGTTGGTTGTTCTGGCTTTTGTTCAAATTTTGATAGGTGCGTTGGTGGCTGGCATTGATGCAGGCCGCAACTATCCTGATTGGCCGTTCATGGCGGGCGGGTTCTTTCCGCCTGATCCGTTTGGCCTAACCCCACTGTGGCGGAATTTCTTTGAAGATGACGGACTTGTGCAATTCATGCACCGGATGGCGGGATATGTTCTATTCGCCTTTGGTGTGTTGGTCTGGGCGCGCGCACGCAAATCAGGCAATGACCGCACGCGGTTTGCATTCCATTCAATGTTGGCTGCGATGGTTTTGCAGGTTGTACTGGGCATTGCGACGGTTATCTATTCTGCCCCATGGGAAATCGCGATTGTGCACCAATTGGGCGCCGTTGTTCTCTGGGTCGTGATTCTACGTGCGCGTTTCATTGCGCAATATCCGCATCCTCAATTCATTCAAGGAGTTTAATCCATGGCCGCATATGATGATTTGATGGCATTCCAGCGCAACACAGAAGCGCTATCCCAAGTTGCGGGTCGCCTTGGGTGGGATCAAGAAACCATGATGCCTGAAGGTGCCGCGCCACAGCGTGCAGAGGAACACGCCGCTATGGCAAATGTGATGCATGCGCGCCGCATTGATCCGCGTGTTGGCGACTGGTTGGCCAAAGCTAAGGCTGTCGATGATATAGCCGCAGCAAATTTGCGCCACATCCAGCGTAGCTATGACCGCACGTTGAAAGTGCCCGCAATGCTGGTCGCGGAGATTGCGAAGACGACATCGCTTGCACACCGCGTTTGGGCGACTTCGCGCTCCGACGAAGATGTTGCATCTTATCTGCCTATTTTGGAAAAAGTCGTGGATTTGCGCAAGCAAGAAGCTAATGCACTGGCGGCTGGTGGGGACCGCTATGATGCGTTGCTCAACGATTATGAACCTGGTGCGACAGGTGCCGAGATTGCTGCTATGTTTGCAGCCTTGCGCCCCGGTCTGGTTGATCTGCGGGCCGCAATTTTGGACAAGCCAAAGCCGCAAGCTCTGACGGGTACGTTCGACGAGGCCGCACAGCTAGCCTTGTCGACCAAGCTGGCGCTCGCGTTTGGCTATGACCTGAACAAAGGCCGTATCGACAAGGCTGTGCATCCGTTTTCAAGCGGGTCTGGGATCGATGTACGGATCACGACGCGCACTAATCCGACCGACCCGTTTAACTGTTTCTATTCAACAATTCATGAGGTTGGGCACGCCGCCTACGAGCAAAATATCAACAGCGACTACTTGCTGACCCCATTGGGCAACGGGATATCGATGGGCGTTCATGAAAGCCAAAGCCGGATTTATGAAAACCAAATCGGGCGCAGTCGTGCGTTTACAGGTTGGCTTTACGGTCAGATGCGCGATGCGTTTGGTGATTTCGGGATTGCTAATGAAGATGCGTTTTATGCCTGCGTGAACGCGGTTTCGGACAGATTTATCCGCACGGAGGCTGACGAGGTACAGTATAACCTTCACGTCCTGATGCGTTTTGATCTCGAACGGGCGTTGATTGCTGGTGATCTTGTCGTCACCGACCTAGAGGCGGCTTGGAATGACAGATTTAGGGCTGATTTCGGTTACGCTGTGGACAAGCCCTCCAATGGCATTTTGCAAGATGTACATTGGTCCGAAGGGCTGATGGGGTATTTTCCAACATATAGCTTGGGCAATGTTTATGCGGGCTGTTTGAACGAGGCAATGCGCCGTAATGTCCCCAATTTAGATGCGGACTTGTCGCGTGGTGATACTTTGGCAGCAACGACTTGGTTGCGCGACAATGTGCAAACGCATGGTGGGTTATTTGAACCGCGTGATGTGATTACCCGCGCCGCTGGAGCGGCCCCAACAGAGGCCCCGTTGCTTGCTTATCTGACTGAAAAATTCAGCAATATTTACCAGCTTTAGGTCCTGTCAGGATCGCGCTTTTCTAGGAACGCGTTGATCCCTTCGTTTGTGTCGGCGTTTGCCATGTTATCGACCATGACTTGGCCAGTGTAGTCATAGGCATCTGCCGTTGTCATCTGAACTTGGGCATAGAACGCGGATTTTCCAGTCGTGACCGCACTGGCAAGTTTGCCTGCTATCGTGTGGGCGAGGGAAAGTGTTTCGGCTGCAAGATCGACGGCAGGTACGGCGCGGTTGATCAGGCCTAGTGTCTTGGCCTCTGACGCCGGAATAAAACGACCTGTTGTCAGCATCTCAAACGCCGCCTTGCGCCCTATGTTACGCGTCAACGCGACCATGGGGGTTGAGCAAAACAAGCCGATGTTCACGCCGTTGACGCCAAATCTAGTGCCTTCATCCGCAACCGCCAAATCGCATGTCGCAACCAATTGGCAGCCGGCTGCAGTGGCTATCCCGTGGACTTGGGCTATAACTGGTTGGGGCAGAGATTGGATGCGCGCCATCATGGCAGCACATCTATCGAACAGGTCTTTGAACGCGGCGGATCCACCGTCTGGGGCGTCCCGTTTAGCTTGCATTTCTTTCAGGTCATGACCGGAACAGAATGCCTTGCCCCCACCAGCAATGATGACCACCTTGATCGTTGGGTCATTTGCGATGTCATCCAATACGGCATGAAGCGCCGCAATCATCGCGTCGCTAAGCGCATTCAAGCGGGCAGGGATATTAAGCGTAATCCGGCAAACACCGTCCAAGTTTTCGCGCGTGATCAATTCCATGGTCTTGCCCTTTGCTCTGTGATGAGCGCAGGTTAGCCAAAGACATCACAGGAGGAAAGCCGTGGATATCAAAATGAATGTGGACGCGTTGCAGGCGTTTCTAATCGAGGTTTTCCCGCAAGTACACGCGGATTTCCAAGTGTTGGTCGTCACGCCAACGGGTGTGCGCGTGAAACTGGTAACGGCAGATCGACATTTGCGCCCAGGTGGCACCATATCGGGGCCCACCATGTTTGCACTGGCGGATGTAGGTATGTATTTGGCTATTTTAAGCAGGATTGGGCCCGAGGCCTTGGCCGTAACGACCAATTGCAGCATCGACTTTATGCGCAAGCCCGCCGCTGGCGTGGATCTGATCTGTGAGGCGGTTATTCATAAGACGGGACGCATTCTGGCAGTTGGGGATTGCATGATTTATAGTGAAGGCTTGGACGCACCAGTGGCGCGCGCATCTTTGACCTATTCAATACCACCAAGCAGTGGGGTAAAATAATACCCAATTTGCAACGTATTGTTTTTGTTGCTTTTTTTCGACAAAAGAGCGCTTGACCCGTCACGAAGCATCTTTATAAACTAGTTATCGAACACTCGGGTCGCTTATGGCCCCTTAAGAATTGGTGATTTATGAAAACCTTCTCCGCTACTCCTGGAGATATCGACAAGAAATGGTTCATTATTGATGCTGAAGGCATCGTTTTGGGTCGTCTTGCTTCGGTTATCGCAATGCGCTTGCGCGGCAAGCACAAGCCTACTTTCACGCCGTCCATGGATATGGGCGACAACATTATCGTAATCAACTGCGAGAAAATCCAGATGACCGGTAACAAGCGTGATGAAAACTATTACTGGCACACTGGCCATCCCGGTGGGATCAAGGAAAAGACGAAAGCCGAGATCCTTGAAGGCAAGCACCCAGAGCGTATCATCATGAAAGCCGTTCAGCGCATGCTGCCCGGTGGCAAGTTGTCCCGCCAGCAAATGACGCACCTGCGCGTTTTCCCAGGCACTGAGCACGGTATGGAAGCTCAAAAGCCAGAAGTTCTGGATGTTGCATCCATGAACCCTAAGAACACGAGGACTTCATAATGGTCGATAAAGTGAACTCTCTTGAAGAGCTGGGCCAAGTCGCAGAGGGCGTTGAAGCGCCTGTTGCAGTGGACGCTCCTGTCATCACCCGCGAGTCTGTTAAAGACGCGCTGGGACGTTCCTACGCAACTGGTAAGCGTAAAGATGCGGTTGCCCGCGTTTGGATCAAGCCAGGCTCCGGTAAGGTCACCGTAAACGGTCAAGAAATGAATGTGTACTTTGCACGTCCAGTTCTGCAGATGATCCTTGCGCAGCCGTTCTCGATTGCTGGTGTGACTGGTCAGTTCGATGTTGTCGCAACTGTCAAGGGCGGCGGTCTGTCCGGTCAAGCTGGTGCGGTTAAGCACGGCGTTTCCAAAGCACTGCAGTTGTTTGACCCAACATTGCGTCCCGCGCTGAAAGCCGCTGGCTTCCTGACACGCGATAGTCGTGTTGTTGAGCGTAAAAAATACGGTAAAGCAAAAGCTCGTAAGAGCTTCCAGTTCTCCAAGCGTTAAGCTGGGATCTTTACCTAATTTAGCCAAAGTATTGAGAAAGCGCAGTTTTTACTGCGCTTTTTCTTTTGTGTAGTACATACAAAAGTTTAACACCGTGCTCTAACATAGACAAAATGCTGCGCTGAACTTACACTTCATTTACACGTTTTAGGGTGTTTTGGAGGCAGTTGGTTTGAGCAAGAGCTACTTGAACAAGGTGGAGATGAAAGAGGGGCAAATTTTGCTTTTTCATCGTGCTGCAAACAGCAAACGTCCAATCTATCACATGCGGATTCATGTACATGGAATGCGCGATATACACGGCAATAAAGTCACGTACTGGCAATCGACAACAAACGAGAGCGACTTGGAAGAAGCAAGACGGATTGCTTTGGATAAGTTTGACGAGCTGCGTTTGTTAACTAAGGACAACAGGCCAGTTGTTGAATTGTCATTTGCCGATGTTTACGCACTTTGGTGGTGTCCGTCGTCAGGGTTTTTGGCACCAAGAGCTGCGTAAACTAAGAGAGTGTCCGGCTCATCTGGTTGGTTTCATTATGCGGCGTGCTGTCTGTGATGCAAGCGTCGCGCTTCGAGTGTCTTTCGT
>Ga0209712_10004914_pt1 | contig 10534 bp, 8 predicted proteins | sample ArcOceMetagenome_FD_187443 | JGI IMG/M metagenome (GOLD analysis project Ga0209712, IMG submission 187443) | Marine eukaryotic phytoplankton communities from Arctic Ocean - Arctic Ocean - Greenland ARC118M Metagenome (SPAdes) (version 2) | ecosystem: Environmental > Aquatic > Marine > Oceanic... | reverse complement strand
TATCCTCGCCAAGTACTCACTAATTCTAATACTATCTTTACCTCTCTATAGGTCAATGAACCCTCTGATAGCAATTCAACTCTTCTTAGTTCCCTTGCTATTAACGCCTCCCTCCGCACTCAGCTAAGGCACTCTACGGGACTTGCTACTTGTACCCCGGACCCCCGCATTGATGGGGTACGATTCTGCGTTAATGGCAATCCCCTGATTTTCGCAAGGATATTTTTTTGTCAAAAAATCTTTCAAGGCTATTTTTAACCAAAGGCAGGCGTTATTATTAGGCGTCAAGAAAGTCGTCAACAGCAAGAACAACAACAACAAGAATGAAGCATCACGCACGCATCGCAGCATCACACAAAACTCAGCACAACACCCGAACTTTTGAAATTGAATACTCTCAAGGTCGCATAACACGAAAGAATTCTTGATCGATCAAACTAGAGAATTTCAACGAAAAGGATCACAATGAATAGACCAGTAATCGTCAGCTTTGCACGCACCCCCATAGCCAAATTCAGAGGTTCTCTCTCTTCTCTGAGAGCACCAGAGCTTGGAGCAATTGCAGTGAGAGGTGCAATTGCCAGAATTGGAATGGAAAACGATGTTAACATCACTGAAGCGTTCATGGGTAATGTCGTATCTGCGGGTATCGGTCAAGCGCCTTGTCGCCAAGCCAGTAAGTTTTTAGACTGGCTCGTGTGAATGATTAAGACATACTTTTGTGGTTTCTAACAATCGAATTGCACGGCCGTCGGTCGGGCAGTAATTGGAGCTGGTTTACCAAAGAGTACCATTTGTACTACTATTAACAAGGTCTGCGCGTCAGGAATGAAATCGGTTATGTTAGCGTCTCAAATGATTCAGTGTGGCGGACTTCAAAAGTCAACAGATGCTTTGGTTGCAGGAGGTTTCGAATCCATGTCGAATATCCCTCACTATCTAATGTCGTCTCGCTCAGGAACTGCTTTAGGGCATTCCCAGCTTACTGATGGCGTCATTCATGATGGGTTATGGGACATTTACAATAATCAACACATGGGAATGTGCGCTGAGAAATGTGCGAAAGACTATGATATAAGCCGCGAAGAGCAAGATGCCTACGCCATTGAAAGTTATACCAGAGCCCAGAATGCTGTGAGCTCGGGTATATTTTCATCCGAAATTGAATGTGTGAATGTTCCTCAGCGTAGAGGCGATGCAATTGTCATCGACACAGACGAAGAACCATTTTTAGTTAAGCTGGACAAATTGCCAAGTCTGAGACCGGCGTTCGCTGGAGATAATGGCACTGTTACTGCTGCAAATTCAAGCTCGTTGAATGATGGTGCAGCAGCAATGGTATTGATGAGTGAAGATTCTGCATCGGAACTAGGTTTGAAACCATTAGCACGTATTTTGGGTTATGGAGACGCAGCTCAAGACCCTGTAGACTTTACAACCAGCCCTAGTCTTGCTATCCCAATCGCAGCAAGGAATGCTGGAATTGATGTGTCAGACATTGCATACCACGAAATCAACGAAGCATTTTCGGTTGTGGTAAGTTCGAAATATTTATATCAAGAATACTACGCAATACACTGTTACATTCTTTCTGAAAATGGTTCACCTGCTTTATCGTTCTGCAGGCACTTGCAAATATGAAACTAATGAATCTAGATGCACAAAAAGTTAATGTTTTTGGAGGCGCCGTGGCTTTAGGTCATCCAATAGGAATGAGCGGAGCGCGAATTATTGGAAATCTTTACAACGTGTTGAAACATTCAGATGCTTCAATTGGTTGTGCTAGCATCTGTAATGGAGGCGGGGGTGAGCATTATTATTGTTAAAAATTGACAATTGATCCAACACTTTCCTATCTCACATCTTCCTTGTCACACAGGCGCATCAGCGATTGTGATCGAGCGCATTCATTAGTCACTTACTTTTAATAACTACTCGTAGTACATCACTTTTTATAATTGTAATACTCTATACAAAGATTTAGATTGTTTAAAAACAGGTTACGCATCCTTATCTTCACACCCTTGGCTGGCAATCCTTTTTGATTTCGTACATCGTACACTTCCACTTTGAACTTGTTCCTGCTTCCTGCTCATCACTCTATCTTCATCACTCACAACAAGACCAGGGACCAGGAATACTCTACTTAGGAGCTCATTTTTCTACGTACAGGGTGCTTGCTATTATTGAAGCTATAAGAAGTCTGTAGTATTCTTTACTCACTCAACGGTGTCTTATAAATTGTAAGGTTCAACCCACGCGTACTAGGAAAGACTACGATTATACAACTCCAAGGAATTGCTATTTTCCCATTCTATCCATCATCTACACGTACCGTCTACAATGCAAAACAAATTTAATACCCGAAAAATCGTCGAATGTGCTCTTCTATATGCATGTTTGGGTGCCTTTGTTCCAAGCATACGTGTATCCTTTCTTACTTTTCAAGTTTTTGCCCAAGAATATCACCACGGGCCTAATGGTCGACATCCAGGCGAAGCATCATTTCGTAAAGAGCAGATGCGAAAGGAACGAGAGTATCAAAGGAAACAGCGTCAAGGAGAACGAAAGCAAAGGCAGGATCAGCGTAAACAGAAATACGAGGAGAATTCTTTTCAAGAAGGCGATGACCGCCGTAGTGGGAAAACTTGGAAGCAAATTGGCCAATTCGTTTCTTCTGTGGGCCCCAGGCACATTGTGCAGGGACTCAAAACGGGTATATTGAGTGCGACCGTAGGGGTGGTTTCTGCATTAGGGTTCTTCTTCGGTACTCCGTATCTTTTATCTTCGATGGGATGGCCTGGGATTATAGTAGGATTAATCTTTGGTGGTCTTGGCTCGGCAGGTACCTTGCTGATCGGCTTTGGGACCGCTGCAGTTTCCGTGGCAATTGGTCTGTGGAAAACTCCTCAAGCTATTTATGCATCATGGTTTCAAAGGAAGAAATGGGATTCCGACGAACGGGAATGGATGTTTTATACTTTAGATGAAGAAGCAGAAACGATTTTGAATTCCGAAACTGCTCGCACATCTGTGTCCGATAGTACCTACTATGATGTGCTTGGTATAAAGCCAGGCTCGTCTTCAAAAGATATCAAGCGTGCTTACTTCGCCAAAGCAAAGGTCGTCCACCCAGACAAAAATCCAGATGACGAAGAAGCAGCAAATGAGTTTATTCAGTTGCACAAAGCGTATCAAACACTCAGCGATCCCCAGCTAAGAGAAGAATACGATCAATGGGGTTCGTCATCCTCTTCTAGCGACGAAAGTTTCAATGTTGAAGTGTTTTTTGAGATTTTGTTTGGTTCGCAAATTGTCGAACCCTACATTGGTCAACTTGCTGTTGCCTCATTTGTGAATAAACTTCGAAGCTTGTCCCATCTCAGCTCTGATGACGGTTCTCAAACGACCGTCAATTTAGATTCATTTTGGGAAAATTCTAAATTGCAAACGAAGAAGCGCTCTGTTCAAGTCGCCCAACACTTGCGCGAGCGTATTCAACGCTTTGTAAATAAGACGATCTCAGTTGAAGATTTTCTCGAAGGTTGCGCAAAGGAAGCGGACGAGATTGCGGCAACTGGTTTTGGAGAAATATTTTTGGTTCACATTGGAACTGCTCTAGTGCAAGAGGCAGATCTCTATCTGCAGAAGAATTTACTGCAGTTTCCGCTCTGGCTGTACTCATCGGTCTCAAAAAAGGCACGGAGTGTGAAAAGCACAGTTGGCGGTCTCAAGCTCTTCGCAGCACTTTGTGTGGATATCTTCGCAATCAAAACAGATACCGATCATAAGGTGAAGGAAAATGTGCAGATCACAGAGGAAGATGTCGACAAATTTCTCCCTCAAATTCTCGAGTTGGCTTGGGCTTACAATGCTCGTGACATTGCTTCGTTGATTGAAAAGGCTTCCTTTAAAGTTTTAAATGACTCCAAGGGAACTTCTACTTCCGAACGCAAAAGACGAGCAAAGGCATTGAAATTGTTAGGTCAATCATTTGCTGAGCGAGGATTAAGTACAAATGAGAAGAATCAATCAAATCAACACTCAATTGTTAATGATACTTGTCAAGACAGTGATTTGACGAAATATGATTTCAAAGCACGCCTACACGTCGCTTATCAAGCCGCCCTTTCACGGGACTCCAAAGCAAGTAGCGAAGAATCCGAGGAATTGATTCGAAGGGCAAAACAGGAAAATCATCATAGTTGAGGTCCTACTTCCAATTTCAACGTGCCAAAGTCTTCAAAACACCAACAGCATGATGCGTTATGAAGATACGAAATAATGAAACCCAAACAAAGAATTACAATATGAAATAACGCATCTTTGAGCTTTCAACAACGTTGCCCTGAAGTCTTTTATGTAGTGTTTTGAGCTGAGTTTTGATTCCTTTCAATGTTGCATTTGTTGGTTATTACATTCACAAACACATTTTTGCACTACTGGAACTACTACTTCTGTGTATTGAGCTGCTCTACGTCAATATTCGAATATTCTCCGAATCACACATTTCGAAGAGATACGATAGAATAGGAATCCTACTGTAGATATGCCTGATAAGTAAGGAGTTACATGGACCACAAAAGTGATGTGGAAGCCACAAGGCTTTTGCAGTTCTGCAATGCAAACATTAATACCGGTTGTATTGTTTTTGACTGATGTTATGTGTTATGTGCAGATAACTGAAATACCGTTAGATTCATTTTTTTGAAATTTCTGTTGCTTTCACCGTGTAAAAGACAGTGGGGTGAATAATTTAGCCAGAACCAAATTTCAACCCACCCCCCCCACGAAAATTTGGGCTCGCATGGCCAGAGTTGGAACTAACCCTGTAGATTTAGGTTGTAGACGGTTCAAAGTTCAAACTTAGTGCAACGCAATTGATAATGTATGTGCCGTAAAAACTATGCTTTAGTTATGTAGTATTAGCCAACTCTCTTACCGAGAGGGATAGGGAGGACTACCGATAAATGCTCATATTCGTCTCCTCTCTACGAGTGACAAGCTGCTAGCTTCTTCTCCCATTTTCGTTTCAGATCAAGTCAAGCACAAAAGTGCTTGGTAATTCAGTTTTAAAAATCCCACCATCCCACCCGGGCGAGGCGATTGGATCAACACAATATCTTCAATCGCTACTCATAGATACCACAAAACTAAATAACTAAAGCATAGTTTTTCGGTAGGACTAGACTACAATACAAATAATTAGCTTTGTACCAAATTTGAATCTGACTATCCTAACCAACAGGGATAGTGTCAACTCCGGCCTACAGAAGAGGAGGGTTTGAAATTCTGACAGCAAGAGGTGGCGCGGGCAAGTGGAGTACCACAACACCAAAAACCGGAAATACAGTACACTCAAAACTCAAAACACACAACGCGACGCAAACTAACTATACACACGAAATGTTTCAAATCATGGGTTCGTTAGAGGCATGTGGAAACGGCTGTGGCCTTCTTGCAGCACTTTTTGGTTGTCTAGGTTTTGGCTGCTTCGGAGCTCCTCTAAAATGCAAAGGTACAAACTAATTCGTACCATGGTCTGTGTTCTGTGTGTACTGCATTGCTGCCTTTGGAATGTCAAGGAAGAACTAAATCCAGCATATCTTCTCTCATTACAGCTGTAGACATGGTGAATGGTGGTAAAGGACCACATCCTTTCGTTCTACAAACATACAAATCAGCTATGTACTTCCTAACCAGTTGGATTGTCCTCCTCCTTGGTGTTGACTTTGAATTCACTCCATGGGGAATAGTATCGGGCCTAATGTGGGTATCTGGGGGTGTATGTGGTATCTTTGGAATAAGAAACGCAGGATTAGCAATAAGTGTTGGGACATGGAGCTCTATTACTGTCCTGATTTCGTTTTGCTGGGGTATCTTCTTTTTCGGCGAGCAAGTCCTGTCGGTTGGTGGGACTGCATTTGGTATCCTCATGATGATAATCGGTTTCATTGGAATGGCGTACTTTTCCTCGTTCAAAGATGAAATAATAGAAACCCCTGTAACTGAAGAAGCATCGTTGGAAATGACCAGAGATTTGACTGAACCCCTATTAGAAATTGAAAGTGAAACGAACAATGATAATGACGAAGAAATCGTCGAAGATACAGCAGGTGAGAATGATGGATCACCGATAGCAGAAGTGAGCCAATCTTGTCAACAGGATGATGATACCAATGATGATATAATGATGTTTTGCGGGATAAAATGGGAAAGGAAGGTTCTCGGAGTTTTGGGGGCCTGTGTTGACGGCATCCTTGGAGGGAGCACTCTCATCCCCATGAAACTCGCTCCATCAATGTGAGTACAAATTGCAAAGTGATTGATTCTTTTGAAATATGCTTGAATGCATTTATTGAATGAGCTGAACATTCATTGTTCTACCTGGTACAGAGATCGTGGTCTTGACTACGTCATCAGCTTCGCTATCGGAGCAGCCATTGCAACTGTTTTAGGATGGGTATTATACTTCAGCGTGAATTCATACAAGGAACAATCATTTGTCAGTGGTTACAAATTACTTCCATCGCTCTATTTGGATAAAATTGTTATGCCGGGCGTTCTATCAGGAGTTTTGTGGAGCATTGGAAATGTAAGCCAGATTTTAGCAGTGACGTTCCTCGGAGAAAGCATAGGCGTGTCACTTTGTCAAAGCCAAATGGTTATAAGTGGTCTGCTGGGAATCGTTTTGTTTCAAGAGATAAAGGGACACAAAAGAATCGTCAGCTGGGTCCTTTCCGCATTCGTCACATTCGTAGGTATTGTGTTCTTGAGCAAAGAACACAAGAGCTAGTACAGACTAAATCTTTAGGGCTATGAGCATTTATTGAAAACCAATTGATGATTGTCAATTTCACTCTTCGGCAACTCTACTAGTTTACTAGGTACTGTAAGGAACATCTATTATTTCGTGTTACTTCTCCCCTTGTATCTTTAATTGCACGGCGCAGAGAGAAAGTTGATCGATACTTCCCTGCTTGCCTCCAGTATTTCAATATATTTTGCATTTCGCATCGTGTACCTGTAAGCTACTAAATAGCTAGACCGGTGAAACCCTCGTTGGCAACCCTCCCGAACTGCCAAAATTACTGAAAAATCTATCAACAGAGGGATTCCTAAAAATTGATCCAATCACCGGTGCATTTTGCAAAGACTGCGCCGCAATAGGAAAGAATTGCCCAAAGAGATATACAATTCCATACAGTTGAAGAATCATCCCGACCATACCCCATCTACACATGACGAGGAAAATACCGCCAAAGAATGCAATTATTCCCCGCAGACGATCTTTTCTCGTAAAGAACCTTATTGTTCGCGATACGCCTGCATAAGTATTGATTTGTGATTATTCATCAGTGAGCTACTTCGATTCTCCGGAACACGCATGCATCATCGACACGGATTGATTTTTGGCCGTTTGTTACTCACCTATTGTCATTGTCAAGCCGGTTAAAAAGAGAATATCTCCTAGAGCCAAAAGCGCCGAATCGAAAAGAAGAAAAACTCCAAGTATGAGAAATACGCACCCCTGTTGCATGGTTGGTTAAAAAATGTGTTAGATATTGCGGGGTATAGAATCCTCTAGATCCTTAGACCCAAGAAGGTACAAAATATGCATCGGCGTACCAAAAACAGAAGACCTGTTCCAATCTTTGTATTATCGCTGACCATCTTTCAAATAATCAGTTTTCTTATATCAATGTGATATTGTATGTTGTCGAATGAAGAAGAGAGAGGAAGCCCTAAAAGTTCTCTCGTCCTACAACAACAGTAGTACGGTTGTAGATTTCTATGTTGGAATGTGATCCTTTTGGCTTTTATCGCCTTGTTGTTGTTGTTGTGTCTTCCGATTTCCGTTCATGAAAGCTACCAGTATCCATATCGATCCGGGAGATTTCTGTTTGTGGCCAATCAGAAGAAAACAAAGCAAATCTATCCATCACAAACACATTCATTGAACATAAACATAAACATCAAAGAACGAATTTCTCTTCGAGCTTCGAGGGGTTGGTACTGGTGGGTACTGACAACTTTCATCACAATCAGTACTGTAGTTTAGTAGAGGCTTTTGGAAATGCTGACAAAATCACTTCATCTTCAATTTGGCGTCGTGGCTTTGGCTCTGAGCTCACTTTCCACCATCGCTTTTGTGTTCCCATCGTCCAATCGTCAACATCCAACTGCAACACCTTCTTCTGCGAATAAACTGTCTAGAATAGTTACCTTTAGCACCCCTGTCGACCACGAGAATAATAGACCCCCTGATGCTTTCACCCGCCCTGTAAAACCGCAACTCGTCAAATCTCAAGAGAGATCCAGCTTTTGGTATGCAGATTCTAATTGTGAAGTACTCACAGCAGAACAAGTTCTTCCGTATCAACCTAAGCTTGATACAGACGGACCATTGCCGTTTGGTTCATATAGGATTCACGGTGACTTGCAGTTCGATCCTAAACAAAAATGTATCGTAACGGCAGGGCTTACGTTTCAAAATGTAAAGAACAAGAATGAAATTGAGACAGAAATGGTGGTTGCAAACGCTCATAAAATGATCGATTCGGGGTTTACTTCGTTTCAATTAAATATCCCATCTTGTAAAAGGGTCAAAGCTCGAGACAATGAAATAGACTCTGGGACGGAACCAAGTATGGAGCAAATATGGATTGAAGAGAATATCTACAGACGATTAGTGCAAGAAACTCCACCTTCCGTCTTGTCGCTGTGCAATTTGGGAACTAGGCTGAGTGTTCCTTATTGGAATTATGAAGGAAGTGTCCGCAGTGGGTCAATGTTTCGGCAACAAGTCGGAGAATCCATATTAAACATGTTTGGACATACAGGTGGATGTATAGATTCTCTTCAAGTAGATTTCAGGGCTGGCAAAGAAGGAAGTATGTCACCCTTTACATTTGATGTGATGAATACATTATCTGATATGCAGAGGGAAGGATTGATTCGATCTATATGTGGTGTGAATTTCCCTGCTTCGGCTCTACAGGAGCTGAAACAGAGCGGCTTCCATTTTGATACCAATCAAGTTACATGTAACTTGCTGAATCCGAACGATTACTATGGCGATATGGAAAAGTTTTGTAAACAGACTGAACTGGATGGGAAGCCGATGAAAATAATAAGGGATAGTCCTCTAGCTGGGGGATTACTCACAAATAAGTTTTGCAAAATGCCTCACAAATCTCGAAGTCGCAAAGGTGCTCCACTTCCACAAAACATGACACCTTCAGAACGATGGAATTATAATCATGAACTTGAGGGGACCTGGCTTAAGAATTACAACCAAAGAGAATCTACCGGCATAACGAGAAACGACCTTTGGGTTCCATTTGAAAAGAGAGTGATGGACACGCTTGATAATATTGCTCTGAAGCACCGTGTAGATGTTGCATCTGTTGCGATCAGATGGGCAATGCAGCAAGATCACCTTGGAAGTGTTTTAGTTGGAACAAATCTCAATGCAAGATATGATTCAGAGCACCTCTTCACTCGCCCTAGAGATCTAAGAAGATCGTTTGCAGTGCATTTGGACGAAGAAGACATGGATCGCTTATGGAGCGTGTCTGGAGCGAAACCGTATTCTAATGAATTTGAGGACAACTTTGAGTTGGGTTATGACCCTGCAGACCTCTCCAACACAAAACTATGGCTGTAGAAGGAGCGCTGGATTAAAATCTTTAACTTATCTTTGGCCGTCGTTTTCGGAGCTAATTCTTCTTCAGTAAAGAAGCGAAGGTGCCCCTCCTCTTCTTTCTATTTTTCTATTTGAACACTGTTACTTCTTCGGTTTGAATGCATAGGCACTTCCCTTTTTCCGTCAACTAACGCGACACTTCTTCATCTGATTCAGCTTCAAACCGCCCTGGTTCTTGTTCTCCTCGGTGCCAAAGTAATCTTCCTATTTATCCTTCTTTTCTGGCTTGAATCCAAAGACAGTTACATCCATGAATTTCTTCTGCTTGCATCCAAGATGTTCCTCCTATTCCTCATTCATTATCGAACAGTAGCGACATATACTACCTAGATAGTTATGGGCAGAGGAGGTCGGTGGCGATTTGTTGTACATAGAGTATTTTGTGAGGACAAATATTCAATATCGAAGTTTGTGTAAATTGTAAATTTAAATCAACATATTGTCATACAAATATATAATAGCTAAACGACCAGCAGACTACAAGCGGCGACCTTCATCATCACTACTGATACAATACCACCATACACAAGTATCCATCCATCCCATCCACAATACGAAGTGCATTTACATATAGCACAGACTCGACGCGTTCGCAGTATTCAGCTAGGCGCTGTGCCACACACGCATTGATTTTGAAAAACATGGTTCATTATCGGCACAGATACCTGTGTTCAAAGCCATTATCCCCCCAACGGTCAGCAAAAGCCGTTAGCTAACCGTTACAACCAATATCTTTCACGGTAAATAATCCCGTTAGTCATGATTTGAATTCCACTTCACCGAAAGACAATCAGCTCAGCTTCATCGTAGAACCATAAATATAAT
>Ga0209712_10004911_pt1 | contig 10536 bp, 11 predicted proteins | sample ArcOceMetagenome_FD_187443 | JGI IMG/M metagenome (GOLD analysis project Ga0209712, IMG submission 187443) | Marine eukaryotic phytoplankton communities from Arctic Ocean - Arctic Ocean - Greenland ARC118M Metagenome (SPAdes) (version 2) | ecosystem: Environmental > Aquatic > Marine > Oceanic... | reverse complement strand
CCAACTTTAATTTTTCGTGAGAGGAGATACAAATGGCAACAATTAAATCAGCAAAAAACAAACCAGCTTTAGGTCGAGGAATGAGTGCTTTATTAGGAGCATCAGCAAGTCCAATAATGGGACAAGGGCAAAACTCAGAAGAGAGAATGATTTCAAATAATACAGGATCTCTAAGTGTTCCTATTGAAAAAGTAAAAGCTAATAAAGATCAACCAAGAAAGATCTTTAAAGACAAAGAAATTGCAGAGCTTTCAGCCTCTATAAAAGAGAATGGTTTAATACAACCAATTATTGTAACTTTAGAGGAAGACAATAGTTACAAGCTTATTTCAGGTGAAAGAAGATTGCGAGCTTCTAGAATGGCAGGTTTGGAGCATATTGCAGTTGTAGTTAAAAAAGTTACAAAGAAAGAGCATATGGCAATGGCCATTATAGAAAATGTCCAAAGAGCAGACCTTAACTGTGTTGAAGAAGCACTAGCATATTATTCTTTAATGAATGAGTTTGGTTTAACACAAGAAGAAGTTGCAAAACAAATTGGTAAAGATAGATCAACAATAGCTAACTTTTTAAGAATACTAAAACTTCCAAGAGAAGTAATTCAATTATTACAAAAAGATGATATCAGTTTTGGTCATGCTAAAGTTTTAGTTGCTTTAAAAGATGATGAAGCAATAAAAAGATTTGCAAGAATGGTAGTTGATGAAAACCTTTCAGTAAGAGATCTAGAAAAAACTATAAAATTAAAAAAGATTAAAGCACCAAAAGTATCAAATAAATTCTTTGATGAAAAACTAGATAGTATTAAATCTAAATTAGAAACGAAGACAGGGTACCACTTTGACCTAAAGACAAAATCTAATGGATCTGGTATGATAAGTCTTAAATATAATAACGAAGCAGAGTTTAACGATATTTTTAAATACTTAATGTCGTCTAAGTAAATTTTGTTTATAGAGATCATGGGAGATCTTTATGTCATCAAATAATGAAATATGCGCAATAATAGAAGATGGTTGCCGGTTCGAAGGCAACCTCTCTTTTAATGGAGTGGTAAGAATAGCTGGGATTGTTACTGGAAGTATCTTTTCTAACGACACTCTAATAATTTCAGAAGGTGCAGTTATAAACGCTGATATCAATGCCAATATAATTCTGATCTCAGGTACAGTTAAAGGTAACATCAAAGCAACGTCACGCGTTGAAATACGTAAGCCTGCACGTTTTGAAGGTACAGTTACATCACCAAGCCTGATTGTTGAAGAAGGTGTTATTTTTCATGGTGTAACAAAAATGAAAGATAAAAAGTAAGAACTTCTTGACTATTTCACCCTCAGAGAATATCAAATACATTAAAATTTAACTTAACAAACTTTTAGGATTAGAAACTATGGACATGGTTCTTGGTATATTTGCTCAGTTAGGAGCAGACAAAACACTTTGGTATCAATTTGCAATTATAATTGTGATGTATTTACTTTCAAAAGCATTATTTTTTGGACACCTTCAAAACATAATAGAAAGTAGAGAAGAAAAAACAGTTGGACTTGAAGGTAGTGCAGAAAAGCAATTTGAAGAAGTAAACAAATTAGCTGCAAACTATAAAGAGAAAGTTGGGACAGCTACTAAATCTGCAAAAGCAAAACTAGATTCAGATAGATCAGAGATTTCTAAATCTCTTGAAAAAAACTATAAATCAGAAGAGAAAAAAATTAATGACTATATAGATGAATCGAGAAGAGATTCAGAAGCAAACCTTAAAGTACAAAAAGATAAAATTCTAAGTGACGCTGACGATTTAGCAAGTTCATTAGTTCAAAAAATAACTAGAGGATAAAATAAAAATGAAAGTATTAGTTTTACTAGCACTAAGTGGTTCCGTTTACGCATCAGGCGATAGCCATGGTGGCCCATCTGATTTAATACCAGCATACTTTAATGTTTTTCTTCTAGGAGGATTTTTAGTTTGGAAATTAAAAGGTGTATTCAAAAAACATTTTGCAGAAAAATCAGAATCTATTTCTGAGATCATGGAAAGAGCAAGTGTAAAGGCTAAAGAAGCTGAAATGATGATGCAAATGCAACAGAAAAAAATAGATGGAATGACTGAAGAGATTTCAAAGATAAACTCTGATGTGGCCGTAGATGTTGAAAGATTTAGAAACGATTACAGCAAAGACGTTCAAGATAGAATTACGAAACTAAAAAACGATGCTGCTCAAAAAATAGAATCTGAAAAAAAAGAACTAGCTAATGAGTTAAATGAAACACTTGTTGATTCTGTAATTGCTAAAGCAAAAGAAGTTCTTAAAAACGATAAAAACTTAAATGAACAAGCAACATCTAAAATATTAGAAGGTTTAAAATAATGAAAGAGCAAAATACTGCAAGAATTTATGCAAAGTCTTTTTTAGAACTAGGTAAAGAAAATAATATAAATATTGCTGAAGAATTAACAAAGCTTACTCTAACAATTAATACTTCAAACGATTTAGAGAACGTTTTATTTTTAGACGTATTCTCTAACGAAGAAAAATTAGATATTTTTAAAGCTATTGCAGATAAAATCGAATTAGCACCAATCGTTGTTTTAGCGGTGAAGTACTTAATCGAAGAAAAAAGAATTGGTTTACTACCTCTTATCTTTAAAGAAGTAATTGTGATCGATGATCATGAAAAAGGTTTCTTAAGAGGTGTTATTGAAGGTTCTGCAGACACAATTTCTGATGAGTATAAAAATAAACTTATGGATGCTATTAAGAAGGAACTTGGCGGAAAAGAACCAATTCTTGAATATAAGCAAAATAATAAAGTTACAGCTGGATATAAAGTTACTGTAGAAGACTTACAAGTAGATGCATCTGTAGATAATCAATTGAAACATTTTAAAGACTCCGTTTTAGGATAATAACAATAATATAACATAACAATAAGGATTAGTTGGATGAGTACATCAATGAGACCTGAAGAAATTACAGGAATTATCAAAGAAAGAATCGCTAACTTCGAAACGAAATTAGACGTAAATGAAATTGGAACAGTACTTACTATCGGTGATGGTGTTGCAAGAGTATTTGGTTTGAAAAATGTTTTAGCAGGTGAGCTAGTAGAATTCGAAAACGGTATTAAAGGAATGGTTTTAAACCTTGAATCTAATAACGTTGGTATTGCAGTTCTAGGTGAAGGTTCAGGAATCAAAGAAGGTTCAACAGTTAAGAGAACGGAATCAATCGTTCAGGTTCCAGTTGGTGATGCATTACTAGGTAGAGTAGTTAGTGCAATCGGTGAACCTCTTGATGGTCAAGGTGATATTCAATCAACTGAATTTAGAAATATTGAAATTAAAGCTCCTGGTATAATTAAAAGAAAGCCAGTTCATGAGCCAATGCAAACTGGTATTAAAGCAATCGATTCTATGATCCCAATAGGGCGTGGACAAAGAGAGCTTATTATCGGTGACCGTAAGACGGGAAAAACGGCAGTTGCAATTGATACGATCCTAAATCAAAAAGGTAAAGACGTAGTATGTATTTATGTAGCTATCGGACAAAAGCAATCTACAGTTAGACAGGTTTACCAAAAGCTTAAAGAAAATGGTGCTTTAGAATATACAATTATTGTAAACGCATCTGCATCTATGGCCGCACCACTTCAATACATTGCTCCTTATTCAGGATGTACAATGGGTGAATACTACAGAGACAGTGGAAGACATGCTTTAATTGTCTATGATGATTTAACAAAACAAGCACAAGCATATAGACAGTTATCTTTATTACTTAGACGTCCACCAGGACGTGAAGCATTCCCTGGGGATGTATTTTATGTTCACTCTAGATTACTTGAGCGTGCTGCAAAAATGAGTGATGAAGCCGGATCTGGATCTCTTACAGCACTTCCAATTATTGAAACTCAAGAGGGCGATGTTGCTGCATATATTCCAACAAACGTTATCTCAATTACTGATGGCCAAATATTTTTAGAGGGTGACCTCTTTAATGCTGGTGTTCGTCCTGCTGTTAACGTTGGTATTTCGGTATCAAGAGTTGGTGGAGCTGCACAAATTAAAGCAATGAAAAAAGTTGCAGGAACTCTTCGTCTAGATCTAGCAACATATAGAGAGTTACAAGCGTTCTCTCAATTTGCATCAGATTTAGATGAAGCAACTAGAAAGCAACTTGAAAGAGGAGAGAGACTAGTTGAAGTTCTTAAACAACCTCAATATTCTCCTTATGAAGTTCAAGATCAAACTATTTCGATCTTTGCTGCTACTAAGGGATACTTTGATTCAGTTGATAAAACTAAGATTGTTGAAATGGAAGCAGGATTAGTTGAACACTTTAAGTCTAAGCACTCTGATATTAGAGATGCAATCTCTAATGAAAAAAATATCAGTGCAGATACAGAAGTTAAATTAATTGAAGTAATTACAGCTTACGTTTCAGCTAATAACTAATAAGAATATTACGAGGAAGTAATGGCAAATATTAAAGAACTTAAAAAGAGAATTAAAAGTACCAAAGGTACTTTGAAAATCACAAGTGCCATGAAACTAGTTTCTGCAGCGAAGCTGTCTAAAGCTCAAGGAAGAATACAGGCTTTCAAACCTTATTCTTCAGAGCTTGAAAGTACAGTTAGGATGGCATCATCTCTTGTAGAAAACTATAGTCATGATTACTTGAATGAAAATAAAGAAGTTAATAAAGCTCTTGTACTTGTTATCTCATCTGAAAAAGGTCTTTGTGGTGGATACAATGCTCAAATCTTTAAAAAGATTAAGCAGAAAATGTCTAAAACAGATGAAGAATTAGAATTTGTTTTTATTGGTAAGAAAGTTCAATCACTTTTAAAAAGAGAGATAGACTTTGAAATTACTAAATATGAATTTGAAAAGTCAGACCCAACTTTTGAAGAAGTTAAAGCGATTGCTAATAAGTTAGCAGCACGTTTTACTTCTGGTGAAATGGCAAAAGTATATGTTGCATTTAATTCATTTATTTCAGCAATTGAATTTAATTCTGAAATTAAACAACTTCTACCAATGACAGCGGATGGATCAAAAGTTGAAATCGATACAACTACCGATTTTATTTATGAGCCGGGTGCAGCTGAAATTTTAGATAGTTTAATTCCAGAAGTATTTAATACAACAATATTTACTTGTCTTTTAGATGCAATAGCAGCAGAACATGCAACCAGGATGACGGCCATGGACAATGCAACTAATAACTCGAAAGACATGATTAAGAAATTAACATTAACAGCTAACAAATTAAGACAAGCAGCTATTACGACAGAATTAACAGAAATTGTGTCAGGCGCTGAGTCTCTTAACTCTTAGGGAGTAAATAATATGAGTGGTATCATTAGACAAGTTTTAGGTCCTGTTGTTGACATTGAATTTGCAGATGGAAATATTCCAGCAATCAACAACGCTTTAAGAATTACAAACGCAACAATCTCAGACGAAAAGTGGAATCTAGTTGTTGAAGTTGCTTCTCACCTTGGTAATAACATGGTTAGAACAATTTCAATGGACGCGACAGAAGGTTTAGCTCGTGGTCAAGAGGTTCAAGATACTGGAACTCAGATTCAAGCACCAGTAGGTGACGGAGTTTTAGGTAGAATTATAAATGTTATTGGTGAACCAATCGATGAGAAAGGTCCAGTAGACTTTGAAAAAACTTACTCTATACATAGAGAAGCACCAAAGTTTTCTGATCTATCTACAAAGCTCGAGCCATTCTATACAGGTATTAAAGTAATCGATCTTCTTGCTCCCTATGTTAAGGGTGGAAAAATTGGATTATTTGGTGGGGCCGGAGTTGGTAAAACAGTTTTAATTATGGAACTTATTAACAACATCGCTCAACAACATGGTGGTCTTTCAGTTTTCGCTGGTGTCGGTGAACGTACACGTGAAGGTAGAGATCTTTACGATGAGATGGTTGAATCAAACGTTATTGCAAAAACTGCACTGGTATATGGTCAGATGAATGAACCTCCAGGAGCAAGAGCAAGAGTAGCTTTAACTGGTCTTTCAATTGCTGAATACTTTAGAGATGAGAAAAAACAAGATGTATTATTTTTCGTAGATAATATCTTTAGATATACACAAGCAGGTTCAGAAGTTTCTGCACTTCTTGGTCGTATTCCTTCTGCCGTTGGTTATCAACCAACTTTAGGTACTGAAATGGGTACAATGCAAGAGCGTATTACATCTACAAAAGATGGATCAATTACATCTATTCAGGCCGTGTATGTTCCTGCAGATGATTATACAGATCCAGCTCCAGCTACTACATTTGCCCATTTAGATGCTACTACAGAACTTTCAAGATCAATTGCTTCAATGGGAATCTATCCTGCAGTTGATCCTCTTACTTCATCATCTACAATTCTTTCTCCAGCTATTGTTGGGCAAGAGCACTATGATACAGCAAGAGCCGTTCAGGAAGTTTTACAGAAATATGGTGAGCTTCAAGATATCATTGCTATTTTAGGTATGGATGAATTATCTGCTGAAGATCAAATTATAGTTTTTAGAGCTAGAAAAATTCAAAAGTTTCTTTCTCAACCATTTTTTGTCGCTGAGCAATTTACAGGTTTATCTGGTGAGTTCGTTAAGATTGAAGATACAATTTCTGCATTTAAATCAATTTTAAATGGTGAATGTGATGATCTTCCAGAACAAGCTTTTTACCTTGTTGGCGGATTAGATCAAGTAAAAGAAAAAGCAGCTAAATTACAAGGTAAATAAAAATGAGTAGCTTTAACTTAAACATTTATACACCGAACGGAATTGTATTAGAGGGACTAAATTGTGAATCGTTTATTGTACCAACAATAAACGGTGAAATTAATGTACTTCCTGGACATATAAACTTAATTTCTGAGTTAGCAACTGGAGTACTTACTGCAAAGACTCAAATGGGGAATAGACACTTCTCAATGACTGCAGGATTACTAAAAGTTGTTAATAATGAAGTAAATGTACTTTCTACTACTTCGGAAGACTCTGCAAATATTGATATTGAAAGAGCAAAGTCTGCAAAAGCGAAAGCAGAATCTAGGCTTCAAAGTGATCAAGTAAATGATACAGTACAAATGATTAAGTTTAGAAGAAAACTTGAGCGTGCAAGTATGAGAATTAGATTAGCAAGTTTAAAATAGTTTGGTCCTATCGGGGCATTTTATAATTGAAGAGGGTGGTTCTATAGGACCACCTTTTTTTTTATGTATTTGGAATTAAATGAGAGCTCAACTAAATATTGAGCATATCCGAATAAGAATGTGTTATTAAATCTTTAGGTTCTATGCAAAACAGCTCAAGATAAAACTTACACTGCTCTTCAAGTTCCTCTTCAGAATAAATTCCTTTATCATCTATAGCTTCAATTTCGACAAAATCTCCTAAATTATCAAGAGTATCAATATGAAACTTAACATTTTCTATGAAATAAATTTCTCGTGCCTTCTTTACTTCAATCAAAACTCCTAAGGCCTTGGTTAATACATTCTTAATCTGAGTATCAATAGCTACTTTTGAAAACGCAATGTCTGAAGATTTCGGACCAGCTTTGTTTTCTCTATTATAAAATATAAGACTATTTTCTATATTACCTTGTCTTAGCTTTAATCTACCGTTCGCGCAGTGAAAATAGGTATCAGTTTGATTATCAACACCTTTATAATTTGCACCTTTTGCATTTAAAATATCTCTAATCTTTTCTGTGTTATGACACTTTGCTTTGATTTCAACATTTAATATATCCATTATATCTCCAAATAAATGAATAGTCATGATTGCCTATTCACAAAATAACGATGGTTACTCACAAAATGCACTGTGACAGCATCAGCACCTTTCTTTAATTTTCATATAGTTATAAAATATAAGTATAACTATGAAGAAAATTTTATTACTAACGGTCCCATTTCTAATTACAATCGTTTCAATGTCTTTGAATACGCTTGATAATTCACTTGAGTTAGAAACGTTTAACGTTAGTTATAATGTACCACTACAAGAATCTACAGAAACAATAAAAATCAATAATTATAGAAAGAAAAATCAGATTAAACCAAATATAAACTTAGTTGTTAAGACTAAAGAAGCTGTAAAAACGAATGATACAAATGATGTAGAAAATCTTGATTTCTCCAATACAAACATTGATGCGGAAAAAAATACCACATATAATGAAACAAAAAAAGTTGAACGCAAAAAAATACTACTACCTAAGACAATCAAGAAAACAATTACTGAGTACTCAATACAGAAAAAAACATTAATTATTGATAAAAAGAATTTAAAACCAATTACAATAAAGAGAAGTAAAAATGAATTGAAAATTAGTGATCCAATTCAATTATATGGATTTCATAATACAAAGAAAATTGAAAACAGTAGCTGGTCAAGAGTGTTTAAGTTAAGAACATATGAGCTTGAAAAAGTTAAAATGGCAAAACCACAATTAGCTAAAAATGATTACTATGAAAATAAAGACACTATAATAAGAGTTGATAATAAAAAAGAACGTAAAGATGAAACAACCAAAATCGATAGAATTTCTACAGCACTATCTGCAACTGAAAAGTCTGATGATTTAAACCCACTTTCAAAAATCTCTAATTCAAATAAAAGAGAGCAGAAAGTCGAGACAGTTACAAAGTCTAAAGCGCAAGCACAAGACTTAGTATTTTTTGACTACTCAGCTGAAGAAGTTAAGCCAGATAAGAAATCTGAAATGGCGACAAAGATTGCGGCATTAATAGCTCCAATTAAAAAGAGTAAGCCAAAATTAGATTTTAATAACTTATATGAGCGAAATAAGAAACCTTCAGTTTCTGATATTAAAGCACCAAAAGTTGCTATTAATACTCCAGATAATAAAGTCAAAAATGAGTACTCACTTGCTGGACAAGAAATGGATAGTCAAAAAGCAGCAAATGGATTTATGCCTTCAATAGTTAAAAAGAAAACCAAAAGAAATAAGAAAGTAGCTGACTACTCAATTCAAGCATATTCAGTTATGAAAAAGAAAATTAACGATCACAGAAATTTTGAGATTAGATTTGAAGATGATATTGACGATATCAGACAAGATAATGGAGAGGGAATTGTTAATCTAACCGAAACTCTTAATAATGAAATGATGATTAGGCGTGGAACTATTTTCACAGCAGGGCATATTCCAACAACAGTAGACTTTGTTCTTGAGGACAGTGAAATAGCTTCAACTATTCCGCTTTTAACTCAAGAGTATTTATCATCTATATTAGAAAAGGAACAAGTTACAGGTTCTGGTGCAACATTACTAGTTGAATTAGATGAGCAGACTGAAGACTTAGACTTAGATGTGGATACAGCTTATGAAAAGAAAATATTCCTTAATAAGAAGTTTCGGGTTGTTGATAGATCTGATTCTGAGTATGCATTTATCATGATTGTAGGAATAAAGCCGGGTAATACAATTCTATCTTTCAAAACAATTGAAAATGAAATGGTATCAAAAATAATACATCTAGAGTCAGACGAGGTTTACTATGACTCTAACTTTTATATTGAAAAGAGTAATGATGAGTTTGAACTAAATGAAGAGAGCTTATTGTCAAAGTCTTCAGCTCCGCTGAGTCTTGATAGCAAAGAGATTTTAGGGCTTACATTTGATGAAAAAATAAAAAAGAAAACAATAAATCTTTATGAACTTAATAAAGTTAAATACCCAATCGGTATAAGATCATACGTGGAGTTGAAACATCTTAGTGAAAGTATATTCATAGGAAGATGGAATAATAAAATTGTCACAGTACCTAGTGAAACCTATATGCGCTTTGTTCTCGATCAATTCTCAATTGATACTGTAAACTCTCAGTGTTTGATTCAAATAAACCTTCCAAAGGAAGCTAAAGAGCTTTACTTCAATGGCCAATCAAACAGTAGGGCCATGAGAATGCAAACACGAATTCTTGATAATGATGGCCAATTCTATGATGATCTAAGTAATGAATCTAAGAAAATATTCATCCTGGGGGAAGAACAAGGAATTATAAATGTAAAAGTAAAATATACAGATAATACAGTTGATTATCTTCAGTCATATTGTTCAGACTCTACATACCTTGTAGAACAACTATAATCTACCGCATTTCTTTTTATAAATATATTTAGGCCAACTCTTTGGATATTTCTTTTTAATTTGTTTAGGGCTTAATTTGTAGTATTTCTTAGCAGTTAAATTAACATCACTAACAACTAGAGATCCTCTTTTAAATGTTTTCTTCTTATGCCTAAAGTGGGCATTGAGCTCACTTATTCTTGGACTCGATTTCTTAAGAGCTTTTATAAACTTATTTGGTCTAATTGAACATTTAGCGACAAAAATATTCAAATTTTTTGTATTAAGATTAGTTTTATTTTTTTCAAAACCTTCCAAAGGGTAAATAACATTTTTATACGCCAGTACATGAACCAAAGCTAAAAACTCTGAATAAAAATTCTTAGAAGCAAATCCCAGGTGGGCATGTTTATAA
>Ga0209712_10004909_pt1 | contig 10538 bp, 17 predicted proteins | sample ArcOceMetagenome_FD_187443 | JGI IMG/M metagenome (GOLD analysis project Ga0209712, IMG submission 187443) | Marine eukaryotic phytoplankton communities from Arctic Ocean - Arctic Ocean - Greenland ARC118M Metagenome (SPAdes) (version 2) | ecosystem: Environmental > Aquatic > Marine > Oceanic... | reverse complement strand
ATCCTTTTGGCCAAATGATCCATTCTGACATTTAAATGTCCCAGAAAGTAAAGTGGGTCCATACACTTATCATCTTGATGGGTATATACATGTTTCGGAATAGGATTGCCTTGCTGCAGTTGCCAGATATTGAGGATTCGAGCGATGAGATCCACACTCTTCAACGTTTGCTGGACTTTTGCCTTAGGTAATACATTTTTTTGACTGCTTCAAGGTTGTCCTCGCAAGCATTGGTGAGCAAGAAGGGTCCTCTGGGCGGTGCGGAGGAGAGACTTTTGATGAAATCTGCTATATCCAGTAAGCCTCCGAGCTCACCACAAGAAGAGTTTTGCTCAGTAGCTGGGCCAGGTACTCTACCCCCACCTTGAATCCAAGAGGTTCCGTTGGAGGAGGATACAATCCATGCTGCTACCCCAATGTCTCTATTTTCAAAGTAAGAGCATCACAAGCGGCCACTGCGTGGCCTGACGAAAGGTCATCTAGGAGGTTGGTCAGGTCGTCTGCAGATTCTAAGTTGTCATGAATCCATTCAATCTCTGGAGCTGCAAAGGAATGAGGACCAATAGATAACGGTGGCTTGGTGGGTACAACAGTGAGGCCTCGTTGATCAGAAGAGCAGAGGAGAAACATGGAGTTGGCATCGCCTTCCACCGTGGCTCGAAGAAGAGGAACCGGGGGAGGATCTTGTTGTACCAGAAATTCGGAGAAAAAGGATTGATGAGAGTGTGGCTTTTTTAGAAACCTATGCCATCGTTCAGGAGAATCCTGATAATACAGGAATTGACCATCTGCGGTGACAAACCATTCCCAGTGTGCTAACTAATCCGCGTCTGTGTCCATAATCCAAGGTCCTAAGGGGGCCAGCAAATGCTTGTTTGGGAAGATGCATTCTAGAGTTTTGCGCCATACCGTGTAATCACTAGGGGACACATGGTGTTTCACCGGCCAATAGAAGTCATTCTAGCTGCCTTCAAAGATCAAACTGGCTTAGAAGATTCTGTCTATAGATCGGCCATTAGCAGTGGTGATGTCACTCAGAGACACCACCCCAGGCATCATCCGAACTCTATTGAAAGCCTTCAAGTCCCCTTTACTGGTTAGAAAGTCTGCGGCAACATCCATTAAAGCATGATCATGGATCCTTTTTAGGGCTTAGCTGTGCATGAGGAATGGATAGGTGTATCTCATGCTGGTTATTAAATTCACAAACATGGAATAACCATGCATGATTTGAGCAGTATTTGGAGTATGTTGGGGGAAGCGAGAGTTATCCCAGATTGAGCCATACAAGCCCATTTCCAAGAGTTGATTTTCGATTGAACCCTGCAGGAGAATGCCTGTCGGAGATTGCTGCCAGCAATGGTAGGATAGGAAGGCATCACGTAGGGTACCCATTTCCGTATACATGTCCAGCACATCCAGTCCAAGAGATTCTGTAGGGGCATGCCGCACTATGGAGGATATTGTAGAGCTAATACCAGCTTGAGGCAGGGCTACTCTTTGAGCGCTGGTGCCATGATCGATCTGTATTCTGCTTCTGTCAATGTCAGCACAGGCAAGGGGTAGACTAGTTTCCTAGAGATAGTGGACTTCAGTGCAGTCCATGTCTCCTCCTGTGATGAGGTACCAGCCCAAACTTTTGCTGCCCATTCAACAGCTGTGGTGTGAAGCTTCTCTAACATCCTTGATTTGTCTCCAGGGGGTGCCATGTAAAGGCCCAGCATCTCAGAGGCCTGATTACACTGCAATCGAGTCAGAGAGATCACTTCATTATCTGCAGAACGTGCCATGAGGTCAAATCCATTTATTCCACGAATCTCAGCATCAGCGGCAACCCATGAGCCACGCTTCCATACGTATTCAACCAGGTACTAATAGCTCTTTGATGGGTATGAGTTCAGTGCACCACCGGTGACTTCCATCAAGTCACTCCATTGTTGGATAACTCCTTGCATCGACTGAGCCACTGTCAGGGGATCTGTAGTACCTGATTGGATCAGGTCGCAGCAGTCATCCACATAAGTGAATCCAACCAGGAGGAAGAGCTGTTTCGAAATGGCAGAGCAGAAAGAATCGCTATGACCATTCTTGTGGAGAACATCAAAGACAATTGAGCTTAGAATATACCATATAGCTGGTCCTGCAGCATTTCCCTGGAGAACTCCTTGAGAGGTGAATAGCCAGTTTTTATAATCATCACCACCGTATGTTAGCTCTGATTCACCAAAGACCATGCACACTCTATGAACGCAAACATGGTGCGATTTTTGCATGAGGGACTCCAATACGTAGCAACACTAAGGCAGCAGCATTATGGACAATCTGGTCATAGCATCCTGTCAAATCCGACCATCGCTAATGCCCAGCATAGACACTTAGATTGTCTATCCTCCGTCGTGAGGCGGTGGTTCAAGGCATGTGTGATACAGCTCCTTGACGGCCAGCTATATTGCTCCACTGCTATTGTATTATTTTTAGGGTGGACTGCATTGCCTCATATTGCAGGGATCTGTTATTGTGATTAAATTCCGAATCCAAAACGCTTAAGGTCCTTTGTTTGTCCACTGAAAATGACATCACTTTTTTCATGATCATTAGGGCCACACAACGCCGATGTCGGCTGGGAAAGTAGCCTGAGATGGTGGGAATTTCGGCACGTTGGAAAAGGAGCCAGCTAAGGGTGGGATGTTGCATGTTAGCCTTGTAGTGGCCAATATGTTGATTAGCAGATGTGGTGGCTTCTTTTTGTTGCCTCCATGTCTTCACAATAATCCAGTACCAAACCAGTGTGGGCAAATCTAGTGGCCTCTGCAAGTTGTCTGCATATTGACATGCTTGAAGGAAGTCTGTGGTGGTGGCCGAAGTGCCAGGAGGTGGTACATAAGTATTGTTGAGCACTTGTTCTACCAACGGCTCTTCGCCAAAACAACCAAGATTTTGTACCAGCACGTTGGACAATAGCTCAGAACCGCCTTCCGTCTGATGGTACTTCCTTGTGTTCATTGCTGTTGACAATGGCACGTTCTGCCTCATATTTAGCCGTAAGCTTGGTGATTGTTCCATCACGGCAAGTAACTGTCACCTGCACGGTGGCCCCTGTGCTGATTTTGCCCTCCGTGTATCCGATATTATGGTGCATTTTTCTACGAGCCTCGACTCGTTTCAAGTTCCGTAAGTGCACTGCAGCTTTGATGATACCTACTGCCTCTTTCGCTGCCACAAGATCATGACAATATTCAACTTGGAGACTTGCTGCTATGTCCCTGCATCGTTGGCATTCCCTTCTGGCTTCATGGGTACACTTCAGTATTTCCAGGATTGTTAGGTCTCGTTCAAATGGGATATCTGCTTGATTTTGCAGCACAATAAGCTGCCTGACATTTCGGCAGGTACCCTGTTCATACGACAATCACCGCATCCAGTATTCAATCGTTGCTACAGCTCTCTGATAAGTTGGGGAGAATGGTACTCCGCCCATTCTTAACTTTCTGCATTTATTTTCTATAAGTTCCATGCATTTGCAGCTCTCTTCATCCAATAGTTCATATTCTCTAGCCAGGCGAGGAGGCAATGGGTACACTGTTCGTGAATGTAGAGTGTTCATTCGGGTGTGCAAGTTGCTCTCTATCACCAAATATTCCAGTTCATTCAGGTATTTATTGACAATTCTTGGGTCATTCAGTCTAAGTTGTCTAGCAGATGCATGAAGTAACTGAGGAATTTTACAACCAAGGAGGAGATGTTTGGAATATCTAACCATAAGCCTCTATGGTCCCCGAGTAGTCTACCGAATGCAAGGAAGCCGCCTGCCAAACATACAATGTGTGCTGACGCAAATATACAGTCAATTGGGGAATATTTTGGACCTTGTATGGGTTCTAGGGACGTCGTCAGTCCCATGATGATGTCCAATTACATCCAATACGCCCATGTCCAGCATCCAAGCTCTAAGATCCTTGTACTCAAAATTGAAATTACCCATCAGCATGATAATATGCTGTCCTTGGCTAATACACTGTTCAAGGAAGTGTTTGAGGTCATAGCCAAAGAGTTGACAGGGACAGGTGATATTTCCCGGGATACTGAGAGGATCAGTATCTGGTAGGGATGAGTTCATGGCCAAGTACGTCAGATATCGAGAGTAACAGCTAACAGGACTGGAGCTAACAACTGGGCAATAGGCAGTAACAATAAGAGTGGAATGGTTACTAATCCCGTTCAATTCCATCCAAGACCAGCAACCGAGATTCCAATCATCACTTCCACGTGCTGAGATTTGATATGACAATTCATTAAAGCACATGGACAGAGTACCACCAACTTGAAACTCTGCTTGAGGAGGAAGAGCCTTGTTGTGCGATGTTTGTATTCTTCGTGCTTCTGTCCATCCTGCTGTTGCAGCCCACACTGTATTTTCTATATCCACCCTTTTCCAATCCTTATTCACTTCCGTAAGTCCAACAACATCCACTTGCTTAGAAAGAATGAACTGTTTGAGTTTTTCTACTTTTAAGCTTTCTCTAATTCCTTTGTCCTGATACAAAGCCAGTTCCACCTGGGTCTTGAAGTAAGATTCTAATGCTATCATCATCATTGCGTTGTTTGACGGGATTCCAATGGATCCCTTCACAATGCTTCCAACCATTTCAATGTTGGCCAGTCTGCTGTTCATCCCTCCGATGAGCATAAATGTCCTCCTCACATCGAGGAGGATGTGGCCAAGGTTTCGGGATGATCCCCACCTCTGGGACCTCCGGCAGTGGTAGCAGCGGACTTGTTGCACAATTGGTAACGTGATTCATCTTGACCTTCTTCTTCACGGGGAGGGAAATTATGATGAAGGTCTCTATTCTTTCGGAATGGAGACAAGTGTTTAGTAGCCGTCACAGGTTTGGATGGAAGAATCTTGGCATTGGACTCATCAAAGGGATCAGAAGAAGACTCAGAGGATAGATTGGTAGAAGAGCTGGAGGGAGGGTTGGAGCCAGACTGTGCATTAGTAAGGTCAATATCGACCTTGTTAAGGGTTAGGTCTGGACGGTGGACACTTTCAGGGACAGGGGTTAGGACAGGACTGGGGTCAGGGACATTACAGTCTGCGAACAGAAAATTGTTGTCATCATCGTCTCGAACTGTGGTGCCCCAGCTCTTGTTGTAGCTGTCATCGTCTTCTGGCTCTCCATCATATGCAGCATCTGTAGGAGAGCTTTCCGGTACGTCATCATGGCGGCTGTGGATAGTAGCACTATCAGGTGTTAATTGGTTGGCTGGAGGATTCTGGGTAGTCTGTTCTTGAAGTTGTTGGAGTTGTGCTTTCATCATTTCAAATTCCTTCCTTTGGAGGGCAAAGGATTTTGCTTGTTCTTTCAAGGTGAGTTGATGTTCTTTCTGGGCAGTTTTTAGGGCATCCTCAGTCATCCTGGCTGCTTTAGATGAGCGTGTGGAGCCTGTATTGTCTGTTACGTCAGAAACATCATCCCCATTTTCATGAATCATAGGCTTTGGGGCTTGGTTTTCAAGGTTAGTGGCCAGGGTGGCAGCATCATCTTCTGTCATTGCCATGGCCTTCTGATGATCCAAAGACAAGACGATAATTCCCTGTGGAGCATCTGCAAGGTCCGTAATTTCTTCCAACATGGCATCAAGTCCCAATTGTTCCTGGGATTTAAAGATTCTGGTGGCCGGGTCCCATTGACCCACTTTGGCTGAATTGATAAAGGAGGTACGTAAGAAGGATGAAGTACTAATTTCGAAAGTTTCTTCAATGAAGAGAGGGAGATGTTGGAAATCAATCCTGTTTCGCAGCACTCTGAATCTGTTGTCATTGAGATGTTGGGTATCCTTTGGATGTTGAGTAAGAATGGATTTGGTCTTCTGAATGTAGGCTGTAAACAGACTAATAAAAAACGGGATTATTTAGTTTTAATGTCTACAATATCTAGACCATTGAGTGGGTATCCGCCGTTGCCGATGAGGCAATCCTGTGCTTCCATGACAGCATTTATTCTTACCATCTCGGCATACGTCAGTTTGGAATTCTTTGGTTTAACTGCTAAACAACCGTTATCTTCAACACACTTTTCAGTTGAACTGAAGAGATATCAAATAGAGTTGAGATGTGTTCCCATCCCATGATCACATTTCTAAATGTGATGAACAGTTTTCCTTGTAGTGGTTTGGACATGTAATCCACAATCATCTTATCTGTGGGACAATGGCATACGGATATGTTTCCTTTCTTGATACGATCCGTGCACCAGAAGTATTTTATTGCCACATGTTTTGAGTTTGAAGTGCATGATACTTTTCCATTGACCAACATTCTGATTTCAGATGCATTGTCCTTTGCCAGGATTGTGTGTGGTTTGTAGCCTTGTGCTCCCATAAATAGTTTAGGAAGGTATTCGCTGGTACCGACATGTTCTGTTTCGGTTGAACTTCGAATATTCACCTTTTTACTCGACTTCTGGTCGATGATACCAGTTCCAAAAGATATAACGCCACCTGTGTGACCTCTCATGTCATTATGTACTGCGTGTGCAGAATTGATCATTACGATCATGTTCAGTAAATCGTCTCCACCGATAATTTTGACGTCTGCCTTGGTCTTCTTCACCCAACACATGAGATATTTGAACTTATGCCAGTCGTCTTTTTCAGGTGCTTTAACTCTTGTACTTAGAAATGATACTGTGGGTTCGACGTCCGGCCTTCCTCACTTCATAACCCAAATGAGTTTGGTGATGAACTTCCTAAAAATGTCTGCCTTTGTTTCTTCTAGTTCTTCTGTGTCAATTTAATTGTGAATAACTATTTTGCTGCTGGGTGTGGATAATCACGATCAAGGTTTTCTCCATAGGGTGCTAGCGATTCTTCGAGTTCCTCTATCATACCGCATATGTATGGCATGAGACTCAACTTAAGCTTGCCCTTCTCAAGGAAACCAATTTCCATTCCCAGGAAATTTAGATCCTTTCCACGTTCAACGACTAGGCCAGGAAAATATCCTTCAATATTGTTGATTACACTGTCAACAACAGATGTCTCAACGTGTGAAAGGATGTTGTCATCGATGTACCAGCCAATGGTACATTGCTTGCCATTGATGACTTTGTTGGCTACATATCTGTCATAAGGGTTGATTTCGAATCCTTCCTTGTGAAGGACTTCAGTATATAGCGTGTACCATAACAATGCAGATTCGATCATTCCGTATATTGCTGCGAGGATTTGTACATATAGAACTTTCTTTCCATTTTCTTAGCGTACATCATCTTTGTATTCTTGGTTGACTGCACACATGATGTCGACAAATTCTCCTCGGATTTTAAGGCTGGCAAATTTATCGTCTGGTATTTTGGCATGTAGGTACGCTCTGGGAACATTGAATATTGCAGTGTCACGTTCTTCATATGCATTGATTAGAAGTATTGTCATAAGAGCTTCCAAAGATAAGGTGGGAGATGATGCTTCGTCCCTCGGTACGTACTTTCTTTGTGTACTTCCGTCTGCGCACGTGCGTCCTTTCATCTTACCATCGTGTTTGAGTTTGATGAGATTCACTGCTCTGAGGGCATTGCGCTTCTGTTCATGTGTTAGAGAATCTGGGTCTAATTTGCCAAGTACGTTGATGTCATCTAGTTGCTTATACTCCTTGAACATTGCTGCGACTGCTTTTTCTCTGAATACCTTGATGCCCTGACTTGCTGTCATCTGGTTGAAGCATATTCCTACGGCTGTTGAATAGAGTCCTATCTTCACTTGTTCAAACTTTGCGAATGCATCTTGTCCTATGTTTAACATGTTGACATGATATTTCTTTCCTCCAAATGAAGCTATATTTGGCTGCGTTGTCACGGTTCTGTTCCTCTTGCCTTTGACTATGTTCTCTGGATTGATCTCACTTCTTAATTTGTTAACGGATTCAACGCTGACATCTGCGATTGATTCATCATCACTATCATCGCTCCTTACTTTGAGCTGTGGTTCTGATATTGTGTGATCTGAGATCGACTCATCATCTTCAGTGTCTTAATGACGGCTGTTAGATCCAATTGATTCGTCATCATCAGGGTCGTCATTATCATCTTCTTCAATATCACTATCTTCATCATCACTATTGGTGCTATCGCCCCCTTCAGATTCATCGGTGGTTGCTGCCTGCATTGTTGGGGTGTTTGGGGGCGGTTTGTCTTCGGCGTTGACTGGTGCTCCTAATTTCCGTTCAAAAATCGTTCGAAAATGAGGCATCCATCTTTGTCTAGGTCCGGAGCGTTTTCTGCATCTGCTAGTTCATGTACTGTGTCGATAATATGTTGTGGCATTGATAGTTCTGTGAATTTTCTTGCCAGTTTCAATATTCATGAAATAGTATCCTCCTTGGCTATTTGATGGGCGAAGGCATATTGCACTGGTGCGTCGTTCCTTGTTCGTATTATCAGTACCGCAGTACACTTCGTAATATCTTCCAAAGGTGGCTTTGAGGTTGTTTCCATCGATCTTACCCTGGCCTGGTACAATACTTGCTGGACTCCTCATGGTGGTGGGTATGCCACTTTTATTGGGAAAGTCGTTGAGACAAGTGGTTACCATGATGAGACATTCATCAACCATGATCTTTGGAACCTTTTCGAATGGTAGGGAAACCCAGAAACAGCGTGTTCTATCCTTCATGAATCGTATACCGCGTTCAATACATGGGATGTGTTAGCCAGCTGCACAGATTTTGACGTTTGTAGATACTTTGTTCTCAAGTTACTTGAATTCATTGTCAGCATTAATAAGGTTTACTTGAAAGCCACGATTTCTGAAAACGGTAAGGACCTTTTCTATACCATTGATGATGTCTTGGGGGTCCTCGTTTGTACGTCGTACGGAGTGTTTTCTTCTTGCGTTTGCGGATACAATTAAAAGTTTGAGTTGCTTGGAATTTAATCTTGGTTGACTTCATGAGAAGGTATGGTGCGCCCTGTACGTATATGAAAGCGACATCAAGGTCGTCTGAAGGATGTGTCTTCAGGATGATTGGTGGTAAGGATATACGTTTGATAGTTGCATTGGTATTGATGGGCTTGTAAACGGTTTGCCTTTAGTAGGTCTGCTGCAGGACCACTGAAAATGTGCTCGGCTCGGTGGACGTTGTCCAGAGTAGCTTTCCTATTTGTTAAAAGGTTATCTCTGATGATCTCGTAGTATTCCTGATCAGAAGGCCATCCAATTTGGCCCTGCTGTGCACAGGCCGCTTCCGCTCCTTCAGTTTCACGTTGACTGAAAAATTGTTTATTTTCTTTTACAGTGTTTAAAAAAGAAAAAGGATAAGCATTTAATAACCTTGTTTATGTTAACAAAGTAAAGTGCGCTGCCAAAACCTTCGAAAGTGATGGTAAGAGTATTTGATACTTCGACAGTGAATGCATTTTTTTTTCTGAATCAAAAGTAGTATGATATTCTGCTTGAAAAAGATCGAGGGAGATGATGTTTACGAGACATTCAGGATTATAGTAGCAATCAAGTCCTTCGAAAACAGTAATTGTTCCTTTCTTCGTGTAGGTCATGCCACCGCCATTGGAGAAGGTGTTAAAAGTGTCACAGGAGCGTACACCAGAGATAAGGTTACTTTCACAAAAACAGTTAAAAGTTGATCCAGAGTCGACGATGACGCTACCTGGGACGAGGATATTTTGAGCTTGAGTCTGATTCAACTGGCCAGGTGGACGCAAGAATTGGAAGAGCTGTGGTGCTGCATTTGGAACGATGAAAGGGCAAGCTATTGCATAATGTCCTTTCTTCTTGTATTTGATGCATTCAATGTCAGTGCTGATATTGTGTGGTGGCTTCCTGGATGGTGCTAAAGTAGGGCGAGTGGAATCAAAACCTGCTAGTGCTGAAAAGTCATTGTTAGTGGGTAGAGGTACCAATGAAGCCCATTCAGTCGTGAGGAAACTAACAGCTGGCGTGCCAGATTGTCTATCCTGATTGTTGGTTCTATCCTGATTGTTGTGATTTGGACGGGTATTTGGTACTGTGATGTCTTTCCAATTGGTAAGTAAATGAGTGGCATCTCCAATTGTCTTCGGATATGAATATTGTCCGACTAGGAGATCATTCTCCAATTTATTCCATAATGTTTCGTACTTCGCTTTATTAGCATTCATGATCAGCGCAACAGCAAGATACTTTTGCTAAGCAATTTCCTCTGTTGCTTTCGGGTGCAGAATCTTTTCAGCAGCAAGAAGTGATGAAAGGTCCACAATATCTGCATTGAAGAGGCCTACTAGATCTTTTGCGTTTTTGAATCTATTATAAAACTCGTTGATACCTTCATTGTTGCTTTGCTGAGTGCTGTAGAATTTCTTGGACGCCTTGAAAGCTGAGTGGTATTTGTTTGTAGTTTTATTTACTCCTGCTGTAATTTTCTGCAAAGATTGTAGTAGCCACACACTGTCAAAAGTTGATGATTTGGACAGATAATCCGGCTCACCGTGTACTTCTTCTTGTAGGGCAGGTGTACATTGTCCCATGACGGTGGCCCATAGGAT
>Ga0209712_10004908_pt1 | contig 10543 bp, 7 predicted proteins | sample ArcOceMetagenome_FD_187443 | JGI IMG/M metagenome (GOLD analysis project Ga0209712, IMG submission 187443) | Marine eukaryotic phytoplankton communities from Arctic Ocean - Arctic Ocean - Greenland ARC118M Metagenome (SPAdes) (version 2) | ecosystem: Environmental > Aquatic > Marine > Oceanic... | reverse complement strand
ATGCTCTTCTAGGTTCAACCTGATCGCCCATTAGTGTAGTGAAAAGTTGATCTGCACCAACAGCGTCTTCGATGGTCACTTGTAGCATTCTCCGTGAGGCAGGATCCATTGTGGTTTCCCAAAGCTGGCTCGGATTCATCTCTCCCAACCCTTTATAACGCTGGATATATTGCCCACGTTTAGACTCAGCCATTAACCAGTCTAAAGCATCCACAAATGATGCAACTGATTTTACTTTATCATTACGCTTCACAAAACCACCAGTTTCAATTATGCCGTTTATTGACAAATTAAGGGCCTTCAGACGTTTATATTCGTTAGAGTCAATAAACTCATGATCGATTCTATACTCAGTATCTATGCCGTGTTTTCTGATAATAATAGCAACAAACCAGTTATTTCTTTCTGTGTTATGGCGTATATCAAACGAATATGTTGCTCCGTCTATTTCATCAAAAGTCAGCCCTTTTGTAAATTCATCAGCAAAATTTGTTAGCCTTTGCTCATCATCTACATCCTCGGAATCAAGCGTAAGGCTGTAAACTAATTTATTTAGTATCACCTCTGGCATTAAACGACTGATTCGCGAAATCATTGACACAGTTTCTTGATATTGTTTAACCAAGGTTTCCAATGCAAGACCTGTAATAGCAGGTGCATCTTCGTTCACATGAAGTGAGGCATTATCTAAGGCTATAGAAGTAAGGTACTTAGTTAAAGATTCATCATCTTTAAGGTATTGTTCCTGTTTACCCTTTTTAGTTTTATAAAGAGGAGGTTGGGCAATATAAATATAACCACGTTCGATAATCTCTGGCATCTGTCTATAGAAGAAGGTCAACAGTAAAGTTCGAATATGCGAACCATCTACATCAGCATCCGTCATGATAATGATTCGATGGTAGCGTAACTTCTCAGGGTTATATTCGTCTCTACCAATACCACAACCTAGAGCGGTGATAAGAGTTGCGACCTCTTGTGAGGAAAGCATTTTGTCAAACCGAGCCTTTTCAACGTTTAGGATTTTACCCTTTAATGGCAATATGGCTTGGTTCTTACGATTACGGCCTTGCTTAGCTGAACCGCCAGCAGAATCACCTTCCACTATATACAATTCTGACAGCGCAGGATCTTTCTCTTGGCAGTCAGCTAATTTACCAGGTAAACCAGCTAAATCTAAGGCTCCTTTTCTGCGTGTCATCTCGCGGGCTTTTCTTGCTGCGTCTCTAGCTCTTGCAGCATCAATAATTTTACCTACAATTATTTTACTTTCAGCAGGGTTTTCCAATAAAAATTCTTGAAGCTTTTCACCCATGGTGGTTTCTACAGCTGGTCTTACTTCTGAAGACACTAACTTGTCTTTTGTCTGTGAAGAAAACTTAGGGTCGGGTATTTTTACTGAAATAATTGCAGTTAAGCCTTCTCTTGCATCATCACCACTTGTACTTGTTTTCGCTTTCTTTGTAAGTCCTTCTTTATCCATATAGTTGTTCAAGGTTCGAGTCAAAGCGCCCCTAAAACCTGCTAAATGACTACCGCCATCTTTTTGTGGGATATTATTGGTAAAACAAAAAACATTTTCTTGGTAACTATCATTCCATTGCATAGCAACTTCAACAGAAATCCCATCATCACGATGTGAATCAAAATAAAATATTTTTTGATGTACAGGTGTTTTATTTCTATTTAGGTATTCAATAAAAGCGGTTATACCACCTTCATATTCAAATTTATCAGTCTTACCATCACGCTCATCTTCAAGAATGATACAGACGCCTGAGTTCAAAAAAGACAATTCGCGTAATTTCTTAGCTAATATATCATAGTGAAACTCAACACCCGTAAATGTATCATCACTTGGCCAAAAGCGTAAACTTGTACCAGTCGCTTCTGATTCGCCTATAACAGCTAAAGGTTTTTGTGGCACACCATGTTGGTATTCTTGCTCGTAAAGCTTTCCTCCACGACGAACTTGCAGCATTAGCTTCTTTGATAGAGCATTAACAACAGATACACCTACACCATGCAACCCACCAGATACTTTATAAGAATTATCATCGAATTTACCTCCTGCATGTAACACAGTCATGATAACTTCAGCAGCTGACACACCCTCTTCTTCATGAATTTCCGTAGGAATACCACGACCATCATCTTTTACAGAAACTGAACCATCAATGTGAATTTTTACATTGATACTTGAACAATGACCTGCAAGTGCTTCATCGATAGAGTTATCTACCACTTCAAAAACCATGTGGTGTAAACCGGTACCATCATCGGTATCTCCGATATACATACCCGGTCTTTTTCTAACAGCATCAAGTCCTTTTAGGACTTTAATACTTGACGAATCATAAACATTTTCTTCTGCCATTTGTTTAAATCTCCTCTCTCACCTGGCCATGTTCCACGTGAAACACTTTTTTATCGTTATAGTTCTCAAGGAACTCCAATTGTTTAATATCAATAGCTGTAACAAACAATTGAGTATCAGAAGTGTTCAATCGAGATATAAACACTTTTCTTTTTTCTTCATCTAACTCAGCTCCGACATCATCTAATAGAAAAATCGATGTCTTTGCAGTTTTCGTATGTAAATGCTGTGTTTGAGCAAGCTGCATTCCTGCTACCAACATCCTCAGCTGCCCTCTGGATAATACTTCGTGGGCGTTAACGCCTTGAATTTTAATACGTAAGTCTGCTTTATGCGGGCCTACACTTAAAAAACCATTTTTTTGATCACGCAGTCTATTTTTCATGACTGCATCTGACAAAGTACAGCCTTTTTCCCATCCCCTATAATACGAAATTTCGAAGCAAAACTCAGGTAAAAATTCCTTTAAATTTGCGTTAATAAGATGTATTAGTTGCTCATTCAGTAAACTTGCTCGTTTGGTACTGATCTCTTCGCCATTTTCACAAAGTATTTGATGCCAGTACTCTAAACCTTGCTCTGGGCGATTACTTTTATATAAGGCATTCAAGTGTTTTAAACTTCGGTTGAATAACTGAAAATCCAAATTAAATGATTGTTCCACGTGAAACAACAACCAATCCAAATAACGTCTACGAAGTTTTGGTGCACCGAGCAACAAGTCAGAACTCTGAGGCGTAAATATTTGAATGGGTAAATAACTGGCTAAATCTGTTGCACGTTTGGATTTTTGCCCATTTATGTTCACAACACAGCGGTCGTCTATGTGCCTACTTATTCCAAATTTTTGTTGCTTACCATCTTCAACAACCGTTGAACAAAAAACAGTAAAACCCAATTTTTCATGACTGATAACATTTTTATGTTTCTGAGTACGAAAAGAACGTGCGAAACCTAAATAATGTAAGGCCTCTAAGATTGATGACTTCCCACTACCGTTTTCACCAATAAAAACGTTCAAACTTTTATGAACGGATAATGACAAGTCGTCAATATTTCTGAAATGACTGATCTGGAGCTTATCCAGTATCATGGGAAATCAGGCTTCTTATAAAAACTAATTACAATCTCATCGGCATTATGACGTATAGCGCAGAATCATCTTTCGAATCCTCTATCAATGCACTGCTATTTGAATCAGCTAAAGTTATACGTACATCTTCACAACTTAAACCATTCATGACATCAATTAAGTAGGCAACATTAAAACCAATTTCTAGATTATCACCCTGATAATGAACATCTACAATTTCTTCAGCCTCTTCCTGCTCAGGATTATTAGCAGTAATTTTTAACTCACCATTAGATAGATTTAATCGAACACCTCTAAACTTTTCGTTTGATAAAATGGAAGCTCTGGAAAAGGCATGTTTCAAAATATCCTTACTGGATTCAATCTTTTTATCACCATCTTTTGGCAACACACGTCTGTAATCGGGAAAACGACCGTCGACCAACTTACTGGTAAATATAAAATCTGTTGAATATATTCTAATATGGTTCGAACCAACCTGAACCTTCACTAGCTTATCGTTATCCTCAATCAAGCGGATAATCTCAAGAACACCTTTACGGGGTATAATAACTTGGCGATTAGGTAAAGTAGCATTGGTGTAACTTAAACGGCATAAAGCTAATCTATGTCCATCAGTGGCGACCGTACGAATAATATTATCTTCTGTCTCAAGAGACATACCGTTCAAGTAATAACGAACATCTTGTTGAGCCATACAAAAATGAGTGCTGTCGATGAGTCGTTTTAAGCCTGATTGTGGTATTTCAAACTCTAAATCGCCTTGCCAATCTTCAAGATTTGGATAATCATCGGCAGACAATGTTGATAAACTGTACTTACTGCGTCCGGACTTCAACAACGCTTTGTTAGATTCAACACTGAAATCTATATTACTACCTTCGTTTAGCCCCCTACAAATATCTAATAATTTTTTTGCAGGAACAGTTATCTCACCTTCAACTAACTCTCCACTTAAGGTAACGTTAGATATTAATTCAACCTCTAAATCCGTACCTGTTAGCCAAAGTGAGTTATCACTAACCTTTATCAAAACATTTGACAATATAGGCAATGTATGACGACGTTCAACAGCACCGGAGACCAGTTGAAGTGGCTGTAAGAAGTTTTCCCTACTAATACTAAATTTCATCTTTCTACTCGTCAATTTTTATGATGATAGTGTGCGGATCAAGTTCTGATAATCTTCTTTTATATCATGACTTTCTTCCCTTAGCTGCACTATTTTTCTACAGGCGTGCAATACAGTGGTGTGGTCTCGACCGCCGAAAGCATCCCCAATCTCTGGTAAGCTATGGTTAGTGAGTTCTTTAGATAAAGCCATAGCCATTTGCCTAGGTCTTGCAACACTTCTACTTCGTCTTTTGGACAATATATCAGCCATTTTGATCTTGTAATACTCAGCTACCGTTTTTTGAATATTATCGATAGTGACTAATTTTTCTTGCAACGCCAAAAGGTCCCGGAGTGCTTCTCGCACAAAATCGATGGTGATGGGACGTCCTGTGAAGTTGGCATTAGCTATTACGCGATTTAAAGCACCTTCAAGTTCACGCACATTTGAACGTAAGCGTTTGGCAATAAAAAAAGCGACTTCATCAGGCAAAAATATTTTATTCTCAACAGCCTTACGCATTAAAATTGCGACGCGTGTTTCTAGTTCAGGCGGCTCTATGGCGATGGTAAGACCCCAACCAAACCGAGACTTTAAACGATCTTCGACACCAACAATTTCTTTAGGATAACGATCAGAAGTGAGAATTATTTGCTGATTACCTTCCAATAAAGCATTAAAAGTATGAAAGAATTCTTCTTGAGAGCGTTCTTTATTAGCAAAGAATTGAATATCATCGATAAGTAATGCATCAACTGATCGGTAATAACGTTTAAACTCTTCTATGGCATTGTTTTGTAGTGCCTTAACCATATCTTGTACAAAACGCTCTGAGTGCATATATACAACCGTAGCATTTTTCTTTTTATCCATAATGCCATTACCAACGGCATGTAATAAGTGGGTCTTACCCAAACCTGTACCACCATAGATAAACAGTGGATTATAAGCACCACCAGGATTATCAGCAACTTGCTGTGATGCAGCCCTTGCTAACTGATTTGATTTACCTTCAACAAAGTTATCAAATTTATAAGTTAAATTGATGTTGCTTTTATGCCCTGCTGCAATAGGTGCAGTGACATTAGAAATAGAAGCTGTAACTGGCGGTGATGATGGTAATTGCCTGTGGTGGGTTACTGATGGTGAAGGGTGATTGTTTGATGCGAAGTTTTTATTAGCATCTACATTGACAATCTTTACTTCGAATCTTAACTGAGGCGCTTTGTCCCCACAAAATTCAGCCAACAAATTATTAATATGCGAAAAATACTTGTCCCTGACCCAATCCAAAACAAACCGGTTAGGTGCAAAAAGAGTTATGTAGGCATCACCATGTTCGGCCTGAAGTGGTCTTATCCACATACTAAATTGTTGTATAGGCAAATCCTGCTGCAACCTATCTAAACACTTATTCCATATAGACATCGAAAAAACAACTCCACCCTGATAAATAAAGGGCCAAAAGGGAATAAAAACGAAATCACAAAAACTAAAAAAAATGTAACATCTGTATTATTATTAGTCAGCAAGAGGCAAATCTCAAACTACCTGTGGATTATCTCGTTAATCACCATAGTAACGCAACATACATTTAAAATTAAATAAGAATAACTTCAAGGTTACTTATATCTAATTGTTTTAATGGAAATAATTTAAATTATTCTAAATACAAGCATCAAGTATAGTGACACATATGCACTGGCCATAATTTATGTGACACTTAGATAACCAACTAATTTATCGACCCGTCTGTGGATAAAGTGAGCATTTATAACAGTTGTTAAGGATTAACATTATAAAAATTAGATGCTGTTTAAATACAATACTTTTAGTTACAGTAAATGATTGACAAAATGATAAGTGATCTCTATTATTCAGCGTCATTTTTGAGCACGATTACCTTTAATATTGGTCTTCATGTAGATGCTCATTTTGTTTAAACCTTATGTATAGCGGAATTAGGTCATGAAAAGAACTTTTCAACCAAGCAATTTAAAACGTAAGCGTTCACACGGTTTTCGTGCCCGTATGGCGACTAAAAATGGCCGCAAGGTTATTGCCAATCGTCGTGCTAAAGGCCGTGCGCGTTTATCAGCATAATTATCCAAGGTGGGTGAAAATAACTTTTCTAGGGAGCTAAGGCTACTTACTCCCACCCACTTTGAATATGTATTTAACAATGCAATTCCATCTGTATCACCCCAACTTACCTTATTAGCTAGATTTAATACTTCAGACAATCCTCGTTTGGGTATCACTTTGGCTAAAAAAAGGGTCAAGCATGCACACGACAGGAATAGACTAAAACGCGTTATACGCGAAAGCTTTCGTTTACAACGTCATTCCTTTCCAAATATTGATATAGTCGTAGTCGGAAAAAGTGGATTAGATAAGCTATCTAATCAGGAACTGTTTTTTTTGCTGAGTAAATTATGGAAAAAGTTAGCATTGCGCTGCGAAAAGTCCCAGTCGGTATAATTAAGCTGTATCAAACATTGCTATCACCGATGTTAGGACCTACATGTAGGTTTCATCCAAGTTGCTCACACTATGCAGTTGACGCTATAACTGAACACGGCATGATAAAAGGATGTTTGATAAGTATCAAACGCATACTTAAATGCCATCCGTTCAATGATGGTGGATATGATCCAGTGCCAGAAAAAAAAGAATGATTTTGACACTTATGCCCTCACTAATTAATCTGGACATAGGTAAAACAGTAACATCGCCGTGGTTTAATGTTTTGACATGAATAAGTCACACACATAATAAGTAGTTAATTAGAGTAATTTATGGAATCCCAACGCAGTTTTTTATTAATTGGCCTCGCTATGGTCGGCTTTTTATTATGGCAACAATGGCAATTAGATTATGGTCCACAGCCAATCGCACCTATAACATCAGTACAAACTAGCACAGAGCTAGACATGCCTAGCTCAGAAGATGTTCCGGCTGCTAGTTCAGACGGGCCGACTATGGTAGCGAAAGCTTCAAGCGGTGGGGAAATTATATCAGTTGTCACTGACACTCTAATAATTAGCATTGATACAAAAGGCGGCGATGTAGTATCAGCTAACTTAGCCAAGTTTCCTTTAGAGGAAGGTTCAAGTGAATCATATAGTTTGTTAAAGCCAAGTGGTGACAAATTATTTATTGCACAAAGCGGCTTAATTGGTCGAGATGGCACAGATAGCAAAGGTCGTCCAACTTATACGGTTGAAAAGGACAGTTACTTTCTAGAAGGCAATACACTAACGGTACCACTTAACCTAGTAACACCTGAAGGCCTAAAAGTGACAAAAAGCTTCACGTTCACTCGTGACAGTCACATAATTGATGTGAGTTATAACATCAAAAACAACACCAGTGATCCAAAACAAGTCCAGCAGTTTGCCCAGCTAAAACAAAGTATGCTTGAACAAGAAGGCAGCATGTTTATGCCTATTTATCGTGGCGGTGCCTATTCAACAGAAGAAGATCGTTACGAAAAATATGCATTTGACGATATGGTAGATAGTAACCTTAAAAAAACCACTGCTGCAGGTTGGGCTGCAATGATAGAGCATTATTTTGTGTCGGCATGGGTACCGCCGCAAAACGAAAAAAACAATTTATTTAGCAGAATATTACAACAAACAAATGGTGTGATTGGATTTACAGGTCAAACTAAGACAATTCAAGCAGGTGAAACAGCACAAATTAATAGTATCTTATACCTCGGACCAAAAGATCAGGATACATTAGCAAACCTTGCTAACGGACTTGATCTAACAGTCGATTACGGTTTTTTATGGATGATATCCCAACCACTTTTCTCATTTTTACAATTCATTCAAAGCCTAGTTGGAAACTGGGGATTTGCTATCATCCTCATCACTATAGTTGTTAAAGGGGCTATGTACCCTCTTACCAAAAAGCAATACGAATCTATGGCCAAAATGCGTGCTCTAAAACCTAAAATGGATGCACTTAAAGAGCGTTATGGTGATGACAAACAAAAAATGCAAAAAGCCATGATGGAAATGTATAAGAAAGACAAGGTTAACCCTATGGGTGGTTGTTTTCCTCTTTTACTTCAAATGCCAATATTCTTAGCTTTGTATTGGGTACTACTAGAAAGTGTTGAGCTTAGACATGCTGATTTTATATTCTGGATCACTGATTTAAGTGCAAAAGACCCATTTTTTGTATTACCTGTTTTGACTGGTCTAAGTATGTATCTATTACAAAAATTACAACCTATGACGATGACAGACCCCATGCAACAAAAAATCATGCAGTTTATGCCTGTTGCTATGAGTCTGTTTTTCTTTATATTCCCAGCAGGTTTAGTTCTTTACTGGTTGATAAGTAACGTTATTACTTTAATTCAAGCTAAAATAATTTACGCCTCAATGGAAAAACGTGGTTTACAGACTAAGTAAATCTAAATAGTCAAAAGCCCGTTTTATACTTATTAACGTATTAAACGGGCTTTTTTGTGCATACAATAATGTCGTCATCCATCAAGCTTGGGAATCCACATGCCATCACTAGATATAGTTTCAGAAATTGATTTAGCCGAATTACTTAATGCTGTTGATAACGCTAATAGAGAATTAAGTACACGATTTGATTTTAGAGGTGTAGAGGCTAACTTTGAACTAAAGGAAAGCATAGTCACCATGACTGCTGACAATGATTTCCAACTCAAACAAATGCTCGATATTCTTCGTGGCACATGTGTGAAACGTAGTGTAGACACCGCGGCCTTCGAAGAAAAAGATGTACAGCATATTGGTAAAATTTATAAGCAAGCTATCGCTTTTAAGCAAGGAATTGAACAGCCTGTAGCCAAAAAAATCATTAAACTTATCAAAGATGCCAAGATAAAAGTACAAGCTCAAATACAGGGCGAACAAGTACGAGTCACAGGAAAAAAACGCGACGATCTGCAACAAGTTATGGCATTAGCAAAGGATGCTGATTTAGAGCAACCATTACAATTTACAAACTTCAGAGACTAACCAGACATGGCTGCTACAGGCTTATCTTCACAACAAGATACTATTGTTGCCCAGGCCACTGCACCGGGACGTGGTGGTGTTGGGATAATCCGAATTTCTGGAAATCTAGCAAGGGCCGTAGCACAAACAATATTAGGTAAAATACCTGATACCCGCAAAGCAGAGTATTTACCTTTTTCAGACATAAACAATAACCTTATCGACCAAGGGATAGCCTTATTCTTTAAAGCACCCAATTCATTTACCGGTGAAGATGTGCTTGAACTACAAGGGCATGGTGGTCAGGTCGTATTAGATATGTTATTGAATGCTATTTTAAAAATACCAAAGTTACGTATTGCACGACCAGGCGAATTTAGTGAACGTGCATTCTTAAATGATAAATTGGATTTAGCGCAAGCCGAAGCTATCGCTGATTTAATTGATGCCAGTTCTGTACAAGCGGCGAAAGGGGCGTTACGTTCTTTGCAAGGTGCGTTTTCAAAGCATATTCACACCTTGGTTGAACAAGTTATTCATCTGCGTATGTACGTCGAAGCTGCTATTGACTTCCCTGATGAAGAAATTGATTTTTTGAGTGACGGAAAAATTCAAAAAGACTTAGAAATTATTATCAAATCCTTTGAAACACTGCGTCAACAAACCAAGCAAGGTGCATTACTCAGAGAAGGAATGCGAGTAGTCATAGCTGGCAAACCTAATGCAGGTAAATCCAGTCTACTTAATGCATTAGCTGGAAGAGATGCTGCTATAGTCACAGATATTGCTGGAACGACTCGAGATGTGCTCAAAGAACACATTCATCTTGATGGTATGCCTCTACATATAATTGATACTGCTGGCTTACGGGATAGCCCAGACAAGGTAGAGAAAATTGGTATAGAACGGGCTTGGCAAGAAATTAAGCAAGCTGATCGCGTGTTATTTATGCTCGACAGCACTGAATC
>Ga0209712_10004907_pt1 | contig 10545 bp, 6 predicted proteins | sample ArcOceMetagenome_FD_187443 | JGI IMG/M metagenome (GOLD analysis project Ga0209712, IMG submission 187443) | Marine eukaryotic phytoplankton communities from Arctic Ocean - Arctic Ocean - Greenland ARC118M Metagenome (SPAdes) (version 2) | ecosystem: Environmental > Aquatic > Marine > Oceanic... | reverse complement strand
CTGTTGTCCAACAAATGTGCCCCATAGATTCCCGTCCCGGTTGAACGGATGGATGCCAGGATTGTCCATTAGTCATACTTCCGATCTTTCCCCGTCTCCTTCCTATCCGCGTCTTTCTTGCGACATCAGATGTATTTAGCTCTATTAGCAACTGCTGTGCTAGTCCGTGACTACTACTTACTACTACTACTGTAGCTAGCATGTTGCATGTAGCATGCAATGTGTAGCATGTAGCAAGATGATCATTTCAATATGTATCGATACATGATACTAATGATACTGTAACCTTCAGAACAATCGCTTCTACTCTTGAAGCAGCAACTTCAGACATACTTAGCACGTCAGTGCAGTTTGTTCAAGTTCACACTGGCTTTTTTGTGCACCGTCGTACAAAGGGAGGTGTTCTTGTTACTACTGGTGAAATTTGTTTACCACCACGTTCTGCATTAATCAAACATTTGCCTTTCGGAAATACTTTCACCAATATATTTTAGGAACATACTCTAATATTCAGTGGAATCTCCACCAAAATTTCAGTTCTGCTGGCACGAAGCAAGTCACTCGGAATCACACTACACGTACCGGCACAGTGCTTCTATTCAAATACTATGAACAATCTGTGCAACAGTGGACGCACCCTCTACGACGACCCAGTTGAAAAAGTGCTGTTTACACAAGGTCTTCTTCACTACATCCTAACATTTTTATCACCGTATGATCTTCTTTCCGTGTCCTTGGCAAGCAGTCATTTCTTAAAAATCTCTCGCTCTGATCTACTTTGGAAAGAGCAGTGCATATATGTATGGAGGGATAAAGTCGGTGTACCTTCGTTAAAAAATGACAATAATATTGCACCCTATTGGAGATCTTATCTGACGCTAAATGCAGTGGAGAATATGAGTGTCAAGGATCTCAAGAGCATGTTTGCAGAGAGGCCATTAGGCAGGAGACAAGTGAGGGAATTGTTTGCCAACTGCTTAGAAAAAGAGGATACGCAACAGGCAATATTGGAACTTATGCCCCGAGCTGGAGAGCTGGGAGGGGAAACATCTGGAGGGATAGAGGACGAACAAAGGGGACAGATCATGATTGCTTTTGACCGCTTGTGGTTTGGTAGTTTTGTATCATCCATCGTCGATTCTAGGAGAAGCACCATAGTATTGGATGAACTCCTCTCGAGAAAAGGATTTCTAATGTATTTTAAATTGATACATCAAGATCAAGATATCGTGGATCGGGATCCAGAGATTTCGTTGCAATATAATTGTAAATGTTTGTTTGATGAAGAAGAGAGTGGATTTGCGTTTCGGATGGAGGAATGGGGATGGGAAGAAGCAGAAATGCACCGACCCCAGAATTTGACATGGAAATGGGTCGTTCCTGGAAAAGCAGTTCAAGTTGGATTTTATCCTCCGCTGGTTATCCATAGATTGCTCAACTGGGGTTGGAAGCTAGAAAATAAACACGTGGTGCTGTTTTCACAATGACGAAAGGTATGGACGGGGTCAGTAGAGCTGATTAGACTAGGCCCAACTCAAATTTATTTCGGAAGTTAGATGTTTGCTGCTGTTTATGTTGTCCAGAAAGATTTATCTTGCCTGCACAGCGGTCTTTCATATTTCTGTATCTCTCTACTATTCCACTGGGTATGAGGGGTGTTCAAAGAAGAAAATAATGCATAGGTTGCACATTATTATACAACGTTACAGCTGTGGCGTGATCGCAGTAAACTTTCTGCGCAATCGCAATGCATTAGTAGTGGCTGTGTGAGCAGTTGAGCAGTAGTTTACAAAATCCCCGGGCATTGCAGCTTGTGGTAATGATAATTTAGAACACAGCTTGCGTTAGGGATTAGAGCTTTCACGCAAAAGTTCTTGGTTTCATGTTTATAATATAATTTTATTTAATATCCATTTTTGTCCTCTTGTATTCCATGACAAGATGATGACATCCTAAATTTCTCCTTCCAAATGAGAGTTTGAAATCATACTCATCATGGCCTCCACTTTTGCAGCAGCGAGGTCCTCGGCCGCTTTTGCAGCGTGATTTTTTCTCAGACTTTGACTGGATTTGCTTGGCAGTGGACGAGCACGTCCTGTACTAAAAGCCCTCGGCATTGCATTATTACTAGAAGGAGGTCTGAGGCGCGCTGTGCTTTTCGCGCGCCTGCTTCCATCAAAGCTAAATTTAGTTCCTTCTCTTGTTATCTTGCTTATAACCTCATCGACTTTAGCTGAAGCGTACTCTTCTGCAGCTTTGGAGTTACTGGACGCGTCCGATTTTATTGATACGCCTGAAGCTAGAGCAGCATTCCTTTTCTCCAGGAACTTTTCCCAGGACTCTGATTTTGATGATGAATCAGACGTAACTGACGAGACTCGCTTCATACCATCAGATCCTTTGTCTTTTTTACCCCAATCTGTGGTGCTACCCGTCTTTTCCTTGATGGCTTGCAAGTAGGTAGACGCAACAGTAGACCCGCGCGCTGTTCCAGAGCCCGCATTGGATGGGATTCTCGGAGGTAAGCCCGCAGTGTCTGATTCTTGCACATTATCAGTGCTACCGCACAATGCCTGATTTTTTATCATACTTAAGATACCAGTGTCCTGAGAGTCCTTGGCCGAGTTCCGCATAAACGCCAAATGAGCTTGAGGCATACTTTGACCGCGTTCGTTCTCTTCAAAAACGGGAGAGGCGCATGCTTGTAATCGAGACAAAAATGAACCATATTTAGCATTTCCTGGGTTGGAACCCGATGCTTCTGACGGAGAAGTGATTTCAGAAATCGCCTCGCTATCGTTCTTTTCACGCTTCGTGAAATACTCCCTATCGCTCTTCTCAGGCTTTGCAAAAGCGGGAGCAGACTTTTCTCCACTTTTCCTATTGTAAGCCTTTGGCTTCTTCTGGTCGTCAAAATCAAAAAGTGAGCCATCGTCATTTGCATCAACATCACGCTTCTTGTACTCAAAAGTAGAATCATCGTCAACAGCTGACACGAACAAAGCTGCCGAGTGTGTCGACTTTGGGATCTTTTTCTTATCTTCCTCTACTTTCTTTACCCAGTCCTTCGCTTTCGATGTCGTCGAGTTGGTACTCATTACAGATCTATCTGCTTCGGTTACATGCCCACTAATTTTGAATGGTCTGTCTACAAGTCCAGTCATCTTCTCCCCTACTTCCTGCAGCTCTTTACTAATTCGTGAAGGCTTAATCTTCTTCTTTTCTAACCCTAGCGCAGACCTCTTGCCTTCTAATTCTTGCAACTCTTTCTTGGCAGGAGAAGATACCAGCTTATGATCAAAACCCATACCCTTGGATTCTTGAATAACCTCAAATCCATCATCTTCAAAAGACCCGGCGCTGTCTTCATTCAAATCCTTTGCACTATCCGTTGCAGAAAAATCGAAGGAGCCATTGACCTGACCAAAGTCATCTCCTTCTGACTCCTGGCCAGAAGATTTTTTTTGAAGAAGATCCGAGGACGATCGGCGGTTATCACGGTCACCCCCCACGACCTTGGATTTTGGCCCATCATTATGCTGTGCGTCTTCAGCGCCACTGCCCATAGCGCCAATCCATCCGAAGAGTTTTCCTTTCTCAGGGATCACAGGAGTATCTACCGCGACCTTGGATTTTGGCTCATCATTATGCTGTGCACCTTCAGCGCCACTGCCAATATCACCAATCCATCCGAAGAGTTTTCCTTTCTCAGGGATAACAGGAGTATCTACCGAATATACCGAGAAATGACCAGGCTTAGATTCTTGGGGAGGACCGAGCGAATCTGATTTGTTATCAGAGTCAGATTCTTCTTCAGAACATTCTTCAATTGTATCATGAGCACCTAGATCAAATTCAATTCTAACATCACTTCCTCCTTGAGCAGCCTGGTTGTTGCCATTCTGCTTCCGTGGCTTGTTGCTAACAACTTCTGTTGCAGCACTAGCCCCCTCATCAAAATTTCGAAGCATCCTTTTGCGATCTTTCTCCCATTTATCAGGAAAAGGTAATGCCTGCGAAGAAGCTGATCGACCATCACTGCGAGTGCTTTCATCATCATTGGAATTACTTCCTTTGCCAGCTCCCTTAAAGTCGGGCGTCTTGAGACGTCCAATCCTTCCTGTATTTAATTGAACTTCCTCCTCCTCTTTCTTTTCATCTGGCTCTACATAATCAATCCAGCCAAGCTTTGGGTCCCATCTTCGATTACTTTGTTCGGCGGCTACTTTGATGCTTTCGAGCCAACCTGAGGGCCTCTTACTATCAACATCCGCCTCTGATATTCTATGCTTCGCTGCCCCACGGTGGCGGCGCCTTGTTGAAGTGCTCCAGTTCGATATATTGGTTCCTGTAGTGTACATGGACCTAGAACTAGCGACAGTTGCACTGTCGCCTTGTGCCAAACTTCCTAGCATCGATACATCGCATGAATCTTCTTTAGGATCTAACTTGACCGATGACAAAACGGCGTAGTCGTTCACTATGTGGTCCTCGCCATCATCGTCAAAATCAAAGATGTCATCATTCGGTCTGGAGTCCTTTTTCTCATCATCTGGTCTGCCTACAACATCGTCATTAAACGGTTGGACATAAATATCTTTTTCTTCGCCCGGCTCCACATCGTCGATCTCATGGAAGTCACCGGCCTTTCCTTTCTTTTTCTTACGGAAGGAACGGCTGCTTCCTTTTGAATCCATATCATATGAAGTGTCTATGCCTTGCTGATTTCCAGACCTATCGACCCTTTTAAATCCTGGTTTTAGGTTTTTTAAGCTTGCGAAGCGCGTTTGCTTGACAGAACGTGCACTCGTAGGAGGTAAATCACTCTGAACCTTCTTCAACAGTAAGGGCTTGTTGCTTCCAGTTCCAACATCAGAGGTAATTTCAAGATCACCACTCCTGTTGGCAACGGATAGATCGAATTCGGCTACACCACTGGGCGATAGGAAATCAGTAGCCTCCGTTTCTTTCGTATTAGAACTAAACGCTGATCGAGGCGACGCAAAATCCTCGTGAGAACGAGACATCCTTAACAAATTGTCAGATCCAGACGGAGCGGCAGGTAAACCCTTCTCATAACTTTCGTTGGGTTGTTGTTGCTGTTGGGGTGGTTTTTCCTCTTCGCCCAGGACAGCAGCAATTGTGCTCCTCTGCTCTGCCTTCTTCTTGGCAAAATCTTCTTTCGCTTTCTTGGCCATTGCTTGAAGATATGCACTTTTGTCAGGCACGGACCAAGACTTACTTTTGGACATCATATATGCGCCCTTCTCAGTGGCGACATTAAAAACAATGTCAGACGCAGCCTTATCATCTTCAGGTCTAACAAAAGTTGAAACATCTCCACTAGTATCTAACTGGAGGAATCCTTCAAGTTCCTGTTCAGGTGCACCAGTATCGTCAACATATCGTTGCGATTCCGCGTTATACTCCACAAGCTCATCATCTGGAACACCAGCATCATAGTATTCCACTTCGATTGCAGTATTCTCAAATGCATCAGTGTGATACGCGCCTTTTGACATCGCAGTAGACGAGTTCCGCTTTACCCTTGGCTGGCGAGTATCCAAGATGGCTTTCGACTGGTCGGTATCCAGCGCGGTTTTCGATGGGAGAGATGCATCATCTTGTTGACTCCCGGAGACATCGTCATCGGCATCGTCATCGATGATTGCTCTAGTTCTGCCAGCAACAATTGGTTCAGGCACGGGGGTGGAGGGAGAGCTATGCCGAACGTAATCAGGGTTTGACTCTTTTGCCGCTTTCTCATCGTTTCCCCATCCGCAGTCGGCGCACATATCTGTGAGCAAAGTGATAATCCCGTGTGCCGTGTCGTTGCCATGTTCCACCACCTCTGTCTCACGATTAACGGTTCTTGGTGTTGGTGTATTCTGTAGGTATTGCTTTTCATCTTGCATTTCATCATCTGGACGATCGTCTGGAACTCTGTCTGGACCTTCATCTTCGGTGCTAGAGTTTCCATCGTTTACATCCATTTGACTCCAAAATACTTTGTGCTTCCTCTTAGTCTCAGGGCTCAATCTTCGGGCTTCAATAGTCACTTCGTCCCCATTCCGTTTCCTTACAACGTCCGGGGCCTGGGGCTGGGCCTGGCCCTTGCGCAATCTAAACCGACCTCTTGAGCGCTTATCTTTGTTCTTAACAGTGGGAGTTACAGAACGGGTCGTTGGTGGTGTCTCTGCAGGACTATCAACAGAGTGCACGGCAGAGGGTCTCATGTAAGAAGTTGAAGGAGCACCTAGAGTAGGCAAGTCGCCATCTGCAAGATTATCTTCTTCTCTGTAGAATTCACATGCGGCTTTATCCCTGCTCATACTTTTACTAATGCCGAAGTGTCGAAACTTTGATTCTTTCTTGGCACTAGGAGAAGGAGTCACCATGGTCGACGGCCAAGGTTCATCCATGGGGGCTTTTGTGGTCCACATTGTTGCCATGAATTTGTTCTTCTGGGCGTACTAACTGCAAGCGGCGCTCTTGACTAGTTCAATCGCAAGGAGGTGATATGTGAGCTGAGTCGCGGGGAGTATCACGTACTCCAAGTTCTATGTCTTGGTAATGCACCGTGTTTCTGATCTTGTATGGGATTATTTGCAGGAAAGGAGCGCCTATCAAGGATGAGTAGTGAAGGTGTTTGTCTTATTAAAAATTCTAAATTTGTTTCGAACGGGCAACAGGCTATTTAGGCAATAATAGATGGAGTCAAAATTATACTCAACGGACGCTTCCCGCAACATTGCAATACAGTCGCGTCTGCCTCCTCACAAAATGAATTTAGTCTACTTTGAATCCCAGTTCCAATCCCAGTTCCAATCCCATCAACCATCTGCTGCTGTGCCTTTAAATTTAAATAGAGATTTAAATATCTTCCTTGAACCTTGGCTTTTACATGTTATAGAAGTTTATTGCACATGGCGTAAACTACCGAGTACATTGAACATTGCATGTTCAATGTAACAATCATTACTCCTACTATGGAAGGAAGTAAGACACATTTTCCAACGTAAATCTATGTAAACACGCGCTCTTTGGCTATACCATATGTTGCAGCACGAGAAAAATCAGTTGCTGTTATCATAACCATCTATAATTACAATACTGATTATTTCATAAATAGAATGAATCGGTCACACACAGAGCCTCACCCACTCAAACACAAGGTAGTCATTACTCCTCTAGTATGGGACTCAGTTTTGAGCTGACATCATGTCGTTCAAGAGATTCCTCCAACGTTGACTGAAATACCTCTAATACTGTGTTCTGATTCTCCAGCATACGTATTGCCTTCATAACGCGCTCACGTTTGTTCTTGACATTAGCAAGCGCCTCTCTAAGTTCATCTGGACTTTGACGCAACGCAAATCTCATATTTTCTTCCCAGCCAGGACATTCGCCATTTAAAATCTCAATTTTTGTAGGATCTGCTTCGACCTTCACCTTCATTGAGGTAAATGTGGATTTGGCAACAGGGCTGAGCTGCGAAAATGTAGCCGTACTAATTCTTTCCTCGTTGTCTGAGCTTGTAGTTTCAAATATATCTCTACTGTTTCCCTCCAAGCAACCATTGTCCTCCTCATCGTTGATAGCTTCAAAGGCGTTTAACAGTTCGGACAATCCATCGCCGTCATCAAAGTTGATTTGTTCCTCGAGTGCACTTCCCCTAGACTCACTTGGATTGAAGTCTTGTATGATTTTTGATTCTTGCAGCTGCTCTTCCGACATCCTTGAAGCTCCCCATAAATTTCTAGACTGGCCCTTGGTGCAGGCACCTGCGTAATCTACAACGCCGTCGTCGACTTCGTGGCATACACTGACATCACTCTCCGCCTGTTCTTCTTTTGAGGCAGCGTCGTTCTCTACTTTAAGTTCTTTAATACAATCGCTTGGAGGTTCCACTTCCTCGCACTCGGAATTTCCAAGCATTTGTGTCAGTGTCGGCTGGGCCTCTGCGAATGGTTTATGAAAGGGTAAACATAAGTTCCTGGTTCTTGTTTGTATGACATCATCACCATATGCACGAAAACTACTTACTTTTTCGAAATGAAAAGGTCTTGTGCCTAGCTCGTTCAACAAAAGCCTTTGGTAAAGCAGATGCACAAAATTTGACTTCGTCATCTAAATCTACATCGCGCAAGAACTTAGGACGATCGCTAACATCGGCCTCTTGCATTTTGGCCTTGATTTTATTGCGATGACGTTTCAGATCACGACTGACTGTTGAATATATAAAAAGGGTGCGAGTAGTGGAAAGAAGAATGAGTGAATCGGGCAATGCCAATAGATGGAGACACAACAGTACCAACTGCTTGGTCGTATTCAAACTTCATGCGTACCATACCTTTGGTACACAAACTATCAAACCACGATGCACTCTTTTCCAATCTCGCCAACCTTCCAGTCAAAGCTCTCTCCATCTCCGCATCAGAGCGTGCCAATCTCTGAAGTGGATTCTGATGCTCTGATATTGCACTATCTTCTAAAGACTGCAGCGCCGATCCACGGCTACAAGAGCATGTGGCGCAAAGCGTGCATTGCTTCACACCCGATGATCGACAATGTTGCAACGTGCTCGAAGTCTTCGGTCTATTTGTATGCTGCTTCCTCTGTACTTTGCCAAGCTTGGACTGCTGAAGAAGGTTGGAATGTTTTTTATCCAGAGTAATTTCTTTGTCGGCCAAAAGTTTTGCTCTAGGCACATTGAAATCTTGTAAAGATGGAGAGGCTAGAAAGAAATTTGGTGAAGTGTCATTCATTGCATTTGTCGACTTCGAGCTTTCAGAGAGCTGTAGTAAAGTCTGTTGCTTCCATTTGCCTGGAGGTTGTAGACTATCTTCAGTCTTGGTGGGAGTACTTATTACAATAACTTCAGACATGATCTTGAAATCATTTGTAGTCGGTTTACATTCATTCAGCGTTTTGTCGATCGTATCTGATTTGATTGAAACCAAAGGTACGCCATTGTCACTGGTGACTTCAATAGGTTTTCTATTTTTTGTTTCAGCGACAATGATCTTTGGTAGCTTACTTTCATTCGGCGAGTTTTTGAGTGGATCTGATTTGATCGAAGGCAAAGGTGTGTCATTTTTAACAATCTTTTTCGTTTGCTGTTGAGTTGGTCTCTTCAAAGATAAATGCGCTTTTCTAGAGCTGCGATTTCTTGTTTCACCAACAGATTCTTTACTAATATCTGCAACACAAACCAGGGACGTGTTTACAATTTCCTCTGGCAACTGATCTTGGACTTTCTTGCTTGCGTCTTCATTCAAATTCAGACAGGTCGCTGCTGCAGACTGACTAGAAATATTTAAGTCCATCTGATTCGACTTGTTCAACTCCCTCAAAGGCTGTTCCGACTGATAGATCGGTTTACTCGTACTACACACAGTACTACTCGTAGCATTCTTCACTCCGTTTTCTGTAGTCACTGCATTGTTAGATGGTAATACCGTCTCTTCTGACTTGACCGCCTTACCAGGCGTCTCTTCCTTTCCATCTCCAAAGAAAAACGAACAATCATCGTCTATTGGCGAAAATGAAGGTATCGGGGGTCGTTTTGCCCGCTTTGTATTTGTATTGTCGTTACTCTTGCCTGGCAGTACTACTGTAGTTGTTCCTCGTTTTTCCCTCCTTCGTTTCTTCAGTGATAACTTGCCGCTTCTTATTGATGGCTTTACTTCATCGCCCAACATTTTCCATCTCTATGGCAGAAAAGAAATTCTTATCGTGGTACAAATTCGCACTTTCTCTTTCTATTGATTGTTGTTGGGAGTTGGGACTGTGTTGGTTGGATAATGGATAATGTTCAATTATTTCGTAAGCTACAACATCAGCTAATGAAATATGATCATTTTTCAAATCCCAACCTATATGGTCTTGTAAATAAGGCCTTTTAGTAATTTCAAATTGTGCTTTGTTCATTTTTTGGTTCGAAAGAGGAAAGTTTCTCTCTACGTAATGTTCAATTATGGTACAGTAATAATTATCGTGATGATACCGAATAAACTCCCAATGGTATCAACAGAAACCCCAATGCCCAATATTAATAGCATGACTTGTACTAACAAAAGGATGCCACGACTCGTGAAATGCATTGATCATGATTTATCTTTACTAAAAGAACATCCCATAAATATTTACTTTGCAAGACGCTGGAACCTGCATACCAATAAACGGCTTCTCACCAACTTTAAACCTTCTGCATCCGTCTCTCACTATGGATGGATAAGAGCTGAGATCAAAGTCGTCTTCTGCAAAAGGATCAACTGGGACAAGAGATTTCTGGAAACTCTCCGCCCCGTTTGATATTGGTAAGCATTCTATAATAACGTCTTCAAGGGATGGACATATGCATTCTACTAGCGTCATTGCTGATGCTTCCATCATATCAATCACTTTGAGGCTTGATGATTTGATACTCATTTCGGATGTAATCCTTGTCCGCAGCTTAAGCTTTCTCAAGCGTGGCATCTCTTCGATAATCTTACACAGTAATTCAAAGTACTGTGTACAAAGGCTCTTCCTGGTAACGCC
>Ga0209712_10004905_pt1 | contig 10547 bp, 9 predicted proteins | sample ArcOceMetagenome_FD_187443 | JGI IMG/M metagenome (GOLD analysis project Ga0209712, IMG submission 187443) | Marine eukaryotic phytoplankton communities from Arctic Ocean - Arctic Ocean - Greenland ARC118M Metagenome (SPAdes) (version 2) | ecosystem: Environmental > Aquatic > Marine > Oceanic... | reverse complement strand
ATTATAAATCAATTATTAACTAATAATGGGGATTGGTTTAAAAGCAATGATCCTTTTACTAACTACATTGAACATGAATGTATCGAAAATTATGATGTTAATAGAAGTAAAGACAACTATATAAAGTGTTATGAAAAATAATTTAATAATAATTCTTTCTCATTGTGATTCAAGGGAAAAAAGTAAAATATTAATAGATAACATTAAAAAATTAAAGACTCAAAATTTTGATATTTTATTATTATCACATATACCGATTCCTCCTTCTATTCAACAAATAGTAGAATATTTTATTTATGATAAAAGCAACCCTATAATTAACTGGCCGGATAGGGGGATGGTTTTTTGGAAAAAAATATTAGGTGATCCTAATTTACGTTTGCAAACTATATACCCGGATTATGGGTGGACCGCTTTTAACCAAATTTTACTAGGTGGTAATTTAGGTTTATCTTTAGATTATGATTATTTTAGTTTTATAAATTATGATATTCAAATGGTAGACTCTGTAATGGGTGCTTTGAAGGATCCAACCCCTTTTCTAACATCTAAGGTACAGGCTTCTCATGATTCCACTCACAGATACCCTGGTTTTATGCTTAACATTTTAAATAGAAAAAACTTAAAAGCATTATTACCACTAATTAATAAAGAACACTACATTAACGACTCCCACCCTTGGAAAGAACCAAGTAGATTTAGAGATGCTGAAGATTATTGGGGTCATTTAATAAGAAATTTTGCACATACAACCCACCCAGAGGTTATACGGGATTTAATTGCTTTTGATAATCAGGCATCTATGTTTAATTATAGTGGTACGGATCAATTTAAATTATTCTTTCAAAATGATAACACTCATAATACTATTACAAATACTGGGATATCTAAAATTTTGATTTTTGATGTTCAAATTTCTAATTTAAAATTGGTAGTTAATGACGAATATACAGACATAATAAAGGATAAAAATGAATTAATAGACTTACCTAAAATTGAAAAGATAGGTTTTATAGTAGAGGATGTATACACTGACTTAACAGACAAATATAAAGAATCAATTTACCAAACAATAAATTATACTGAATAAAAATTAATTAATATTTATAAACAACAACAATAATGAGTGAAAAAATTAAATTATCAGAAGCAGAATTAAAAATTCTTAGAGGTTACAACAAAACTCAAAATGACATTACTTTTGATTTAGGACAAGTTGATATCCAAAAGGCATTTTTAGAAGGTCAAAGAGCTTCAATTTTAGACGGTTTAGCAGATTTACAAGAAAAATCAAATAAAACAGCTAAAGAACTTCAAGAAAAGTATGGAGAAGGAAACATAAACTTAGAAACTGGAGAATTTATTATCCCAGAATAATTTTTTGAATTCCTCTTTAATATTTATAATAAAACAATTATTAAAATAATAAAATAAGATGGCAGAAACATTAATATCTCCAGGAGTATTAGCAAGAGAAAACGATCAATCCCTTGTTACAGCTCAACCTTTAGTAAGAGGTGCGGCTATAATAGGCCCAACCGTAAAAGGTCCGGTTGAAAAACCAACCTACGTTAGTTCGTTTAGTTCATTCCAAGCAATTTTTGGAGGGGCATTAGAAAGTGGATCTACCGATTACACTTACCTAACTTCAGTAGCAGCTAACAATTATTTTTCTAGTGGAGGTAGTTCTTTATTAGTAACAAGAGTAACAAGTGGTTCTTTTTCACCCGCTTCTTCAACAACTATTCAAAATAATGTTGAGGCCGTATCTGGTCAATTATTTGGAAATATTTTAGGTGATTACACTTCAGGAGGAGAAGCAGGAACAGCAGGAACGTATGCCGTACCAGATGGTAATATTACAGAAACACAAGGTGGAGCAGCAGGTGTAGGATCAGGTGTAAGCTTATCCGTAGTGATGAGTGATACAACTAAACTAATAGCAACTCAAGATGTACTTGCTGATAGTGCCTTAACAGGTGGTACTACAATAGGTGCAGTAACAGGACCAATCACAGTAGCTGCAAACCTCATTGCTACATCAGGAGGAAGTACTCAAGTTGGAACAGGAGCAACAATTTCTATTACCACTGATGGTGCTGGAGCTGGTGGTGTTTTAACTGCAGTAGCAGTAGTAGCCGCAGGGTCAGGATATGTTACAGGAAATGTGTTAACAATATCAGCCGCTAATATGGTAACAGCTGGATTTACAGCTTGTGATAAAAATGTAACTATTACCTTAGATACAACTAACTTATTAGTAGGACCAACTGCAATAAATGTAGTAGATGAAGGAACAGGATACTATCCAGACAATGTATTAACTATCACAACTGGTGCTATCATAGGTAGTCCATCAGCAGATTTAGTAATTACAATTACTGATAGTTCAATTATAAACAAAAATGCCTTTGTATTAGAAACATTATCTGAAGGTGTTATTATGAATAACACATCACCCGTAGGAGCAGATGCAGGAGGGGATGAATTATCAGGTGGAGCACTTGCAAGTGGTTCAGCAGATAACATCAGATGGGAAATTGCAAATGTAAACACCGCTTCAGGTGTATTCTCATTACTTATTAGACGTGGTAATGATAACAACAATCAAAGAGTAGTATTAGAATCTTATAACAATGTTTCATTAGATCCATTCTCTCCAAATTATATTTCAAGAGCAATTGGTGATGTTACTTCTAACGTAGTAGTAGCAGCAGATGGTTCAGGAACATATTTACAGGAATCTGGTTCTTATCCAAACATTTCAAATTACGTAAGAGTAAAACAAGTAAATTTTAATACTCCACGTTATTTCCAAAATAACGGAATAGCAAAACCAGAATTCACAGCATCCTTACCTATATTAAGTTCAGGTTCGTTTGATGTTGCAGTAGGTTCAAATTTAAATGCTGAAGGTGCAAATTTATTCAATGAAAAAATTAGCGGAACAAATACTCAAGGTTTAGTTGGAACTGATTATACAAACGCTATTAATTTATTAGCTAACCAGGATGATTTTCAATATAATGTAATTTCAGCTCCAGGTTTATATTATTCAAACTACGCAAACCAGTGTAATTTGATTAAAAATAATACTATTTCAAGAGGAGATGCGATATTCATTATGGATTTAGTTCCTTATGATACAGCAATTAATACGGTATTAACAAATGCCTCAGGAATTGATTCTAGTTATGCAGCAGCATATTGGCCTTGGTTACAAACTGTTGATCCAAATACTGGATTATTAGTTTATGTACCAGCTTCTACAATGATTCCAGGAGTATATGCCTTTACAGATGCTTCAGCAGACCCATGGTTCGCACCAGCAGGTATTACAAGAGGTGGTTTAGGTTCAGTAGTAAGAGCTGAAAGAAAATTAACTTCTGCTAACAGAGATACTTTATATGAAGGTAATGTTAACCCAATTGCTACATTCCCACAACAAGGAGTTGTAGTATTTGGACAGAAAACATTACAGAAAGCAGCAACTGCTTTAGATAGAGTTAATGTACGTAGATTGTTAATAACACTTAAAGATTATATTTCTCAAATTGCTGATAACTTAGTATTTGAAGCAAATACAATTTCTACAAGACAGAATTTCTTAACACAAGTAAATCCGTATTTAGAAAGTGTTCAACAAAGACAAGGATTATATGCTTTTAAAGTAGTAATGGATGAAACAAACAATACACCGGATGTTATAGACAGAAATGAGTTAATCGGACAGATTTTCTTACAACCAACTAAAACAGCTGAATTTATTGTACTTGATTTCAACGTATTACCAACTGGAGCAACATTTCCAGCATAAAAAAAAGAAAATCGAATATTTATAATAAAATAAGATAATAAAATGGCAGTATTAAACCCAAACGAAATATTTTTCACAGCATTTGAGCCAAAACAAAAGAATAGATTTATTGCTTTTGTAGACGGATTCCCAGCATATATTATGAAGGGAGTTGGAGCTGTAACCGTATCACAAGGAACAGTACCTTTAAATCATATTAACGTTCAACGTTTTGTGAAAGGTAAAACAACTTGGGGAACTATTCAGTTCACATTATTTGATCCAATAACTCCATCTGGTGCACAATCAGTAATGGAATGGGTTAGATTACACCACGAATCAGTAACAGGTAGAGACGGGTATAGTGATTTCTATAAAAAAGATTTAACTATCAATGTATTAGGACCTGTAGGTGATATCGTTTCAGAATGGATCATCAAAGGAGCAATGATTACAGAAGCTTCATTTGGAGATTACAACTGGGATACTGAAAATGCCGCTCAAGAAATTACAATGACAGTTCAACCAGATTACTGTGTATTAAATTTCTAAAAATTTTACCCACCCCTTAATTTGAAAAATAGCTTGGCTTCTGCCGAGCTTTTTTTTATCTTCATATGTATAATATGAACAAAACGTTTTAATAAATAAAGATTATGAGTGAATTTAAATTCCCAACGGAAGAAATAGAACTACCTTCAAAAGGTTTAGTATATTCAAAAGACAATCCCCTATCAAGTGGTAAAGTAGAAGTCAAATACATGACAGCGAAAGAAGAAGATATTCTTTCAAATCAGTCATATATCCAAAAAGGTATAGTATTAGATAAATTACTAGAGTCTGTAATAATTTCTAAAATTAATATAAAGGATTTAGTCGTAGGAGATAAAAACGCTCTCTTAATTGCTACTCGTATCTTAGGATATGGGTCCGAATATAAAGTAAAAATAGGCGATAGGGATGAAATTATAGATTTATCTGAGTTAGAAAATAAACCCTTTGATAGTTCTGCTATGGTTAATGGTGGAAATGAATTTGCATTTACTCTTCCTTATAGTGATACAAAAATTACTTATAAGATATTAAATGGACATGATGAAGTTAAAATTGAAAGGGAGTTAAAGGGTCTTAAAAAACTCTCCCCAAATAACTCTCCTGAAGCATCCACAAGATTAAAATATCTTATAACATCAGTAAATGGAGAAACAGAAGCAAAAGACATTAGAGAATTTGTTGATAATTACTTTTTAGCTAGGGATATTAGAGCCTTTAGGTTAGAAGCAAAAGAAACATCCCCCGATGTAGATTTAAAAGTTATCTTAGATAGTGGAGAGGAGGTATTAGTCCCTATAGGACTAAGCTTTTTTTGGCCTGACTTCGGAGACGGCTCCATTAATTAGATTAAACATATTTAAACAAATACATGAAATAATTTTTCATGGTAAAGGCGGATATGATTATATTACTGTATATAATATGCCCCTTTGGTTACGTAAATTTACATTTAAAGAAATAAATGATTTTTATGAAAATCAAAATTCTGAAAGAAATAATGAAGTATCCCCGGGTAAAACCTCACTTGTAAATTCAGAAGGTAAAATTAATACCCCCCAATTTAAAAATGCATCAAAAGCATATGAAGGAAAGAGTAGCTATAAATAGTTGCTCTTTTTCATATTTATAATAAAATCTAATTATAATGGCAAGTCTTAAGGAAATCGAAGAAGCAAAATTAGCAGCTGAAGCCCTAAATCAGGAACTAGGGTATTTAGAAGATGCGTTTACTTCTATAGGTCAAAAAATAAAAGATGATATAACTTACGAGTTAATTGGCCAAGAAAAACAAGTTGCTAAAATTGGTAAAGTTTTTTCAAATAATATTGGCAAGGCCCTAAATGAAAATTCTAGAACCTTAAAGAATATAACCAGTTTACAAGACAAAATAAATAGTGGTGTTAATGTAGAGGCAAAAATTAAAAAAGAATTAGAAAATCTTGAAACTCGAAGAAAAACCATTAAACGTCAACAAAACAGTTTAGTAGCAAATGGTATAAAACTAGATGAAAAATTAGGATCCCAACTAGAGGCTAATTTTAATTTACAACAGGATAGTTTAAATGTTCTTATAGCAGAAAATACCGAAAGACAAAAACAAAAATCTTTATTTACTATACTTGGGGAGGGAGGTAAAAACCTATTAGATAAACTTGATAAATCAGGTACTGCATCTAAACTTTTAGGTGGGAATTTAAAAGACACAGTAACAACAACTAGACTAATGGAAGGAGCTGTTGCTCTTATAATTGATTCCTTCCTTGCATTAGATACTCAAACAGCTAAAGTAGCCGAGTCATTAGGGATAAGTTATCATGAGGCACAAGGGATGAATAAAGAGTTCTCCCAAATTGCTCAAAACTCAAATAATATTTTCGTTACTACCGCTGGAGTAGCTAATTCCCAAATGGAATTATCTAAAATTCTAGGGACTAATGCAATGTTTACTGAGGAAATGTTAATTACTCAAACGGAGTTAACGCATCAATTAGGATTAAGCGCCGAAACGAGTGGAGAGATTGCTAAACTTGGTTTACTAACGGGTAAGACATCAAAAGAAATAGCAGCTAATGTGCTAGGTCAATCCGTAGCTATGAATGCTGCTAATGGTACGGCTTTAACTGAACAGCAAATATTAAAAGATGTAGCAAAATTATCTAGTAGCATACAATTAAGCATGGCTAACAATCCAATCGAATTAGCAAAAGCAGTTCAAACTGCTAAGCAATTTGGTATGGAGTTGAGTCAAGTAGATGGTATAGCAAATAGTTTAATGAATTTCGAACAATCTATAGGGGCGGAATTAGAAGCTGAGTTACTGTTAGGTAAAGATATTAATCTAGAAAAGGCAAGACAAGCAGCTTTAAATAATGATTTAGCTACAGTAGCAGAAGAAATTGCTAAACAAGCAGGATCCGCAGCTGAATTTACGGCTATGAATAGAATACAGCAAGAAGCATTAGCAAAAGCTGTAGGGATGAGTAAAGACGACTTAGCAAAATCATTACAAGACAGAGAAATATTAGCGGCATTAGGAGGAAAAGATAAAACTACGTTAGAAGCTTATAATAGATTAAAAAAGGAGGGTTTATCTGATGAAGCCATTGCTATACAATTAGGAGATAAAAATTTAGCTAATTCTTTACACCAGGAATCAATACAGGCTCGATTTGCAGCTTCTTTAAATAAAGTAAAAGAATTATTTGTTCAGATTGCCGATTTAATGCTTCCTATAGTTGAACCTATAGCGGATGCAATTGGTTATATGGCTAGTTTAATTTCTAAAAGTATGGGGTTCTTAAAAGTACTTGGTGGTATTGCAGCTGTTTATAAAACTATAAATTTTCTAGGTGAGAATTCTAATAAAATCTCATTAAAAGATATAGGCTATTCAAATATAAAGAAGGGAATTCAAAGTAGAATACTTCTTGCTAAAGGTAGCGAACTTGGATTGGTAGGTAAAATTTTAGTTGGATTAGGCTTAGAGAATGCAGCTAAGGATTACCAAATAAAACAAGATGCATTTATTAATAATGCTAAAAAAATTTCCCAAAAGCTTGGAATGGAAGGTTTAGGTACTAAAATAAAAACGAGTGCAATAACCGCAAAAGACTTTATTAAAGATAAAGCTCGTCTTGTGATAGATAAAGTAAGAAATGCAGCATCTTTTGAAGGTTTAGGCATTAAAATAAAAACGAGTGCAATAACCGCAAAAGACTTTATTGTAGATAAAGCTAGTCTTGCTTTTCAATATGCAAAAAATGCAGCAACTTTTGTTTATAATGGAATATTATCTATAGGAAATGCAATTAAAAAAAGTGGTTTATTAGCTAGTATAGCAGAAATGGCAATGAGAGCCTTCTCTTCACTATCAGCAATTCCCTTTATTGGTCCTATTTTAGGTATAGCAGGTGCCGCGGCCGCAGCAGGTTTAGGTTATATGTATTATAGTAAAGCAGATGATATGATGTCCCCGGGTGCTAATTCATCAGGGTACGGTAGTAGAACATTAATGGGTCCAGAAGGAGCTATTGCTTTAAATAATAAAGACACAGTTATAGCAGGTACAGATTTATTTAAAAAGGGTGATGATGTAGTATCAAAACCAGCAGGTTCTGTAAGTATGGCCCCAGACAATTCCAAAATGGAAAAACTGTTAGAAAGAGCAATTAACAGGCCAGATCCTGTAATTAAAATGAATGGTGATAGATTAGGTACAGCAGTAGGAAAATACGCCTACTCTACTCAATAGAATACATCCCCCTAATAAGATTAATATTTATAATAAATTAATAACTAACATTAAAAATTAAAATTATGCCTTTACTAAACAAACTAGAAACAGAAGGATCTCAATTAACACCATTAACTGGTAATCAACCAACTGCACCTTTAAAAAACGCAGGAACAATACCAGTAAATAATACGTTCTCAAGAGGAACATATATTGATTTCGTTTCAGAAACACCAAGAGCAGTAGACACAACAGGTAACGTACAGTAACCTATGCCCTTAGTTAACCTAACTACCAACCTTAAATCCTTAAGGTATGGAAATGACAGACGTGATAGTGGTTCAAGTGGACAACCTTACGTTACAACTTCTATACCCAATGGGGAAGGCCCTGGTTTCGGAGATCATGATTTTCTTTTAAGAGGAGGATCATTGTTACCTGGAGCCGTGGTAAGGGATGTTTCTAGGTTAACACAAATGATGTTTGATTTTAAATCACCAAACGGTCTTTTATTCTCAATCAAACAAAATTTATTATCAAAATCTGCTGTTAACCCAATGGCGGTTTCAAATGATGGTTCTTTTCCTTTAATAGGCAAAGACGCCAATCAATTACCGTTAAATAACGGTATTTACTTGCCTACCTCTACCTTGGCGCAGGCTGCGGTTAACCCACTAGGTGGGCATTTACTTAAACAAGGTATCAACCCATTTGCCAGCACAAATAATGTAGCTAACGGTAATACTTTATCCACGGGTTTTGGAGATCTTTTTCCTTTATCAAATCCTCTTTATTTAGATACAGATGCTTATAATGAAAGAGTAAATACACAAGGAATACCTACTAGTAGATTAGTATCTTTTACAAATTCTTTTATAAAAGAAGGGGTAAACGACGCCTTTAGTGGGGGTCCTGGATTTAATGTTTTAAATAATGACCAAAATCTATATTCATATTCTGGAGGTCCTGGATCGACATTAGGGGTAGGAAAAACAAATATTCTTCTATCTAAAAATAGAACAGGGGTAAATAATCCTTTTTTAGCCGGTACTAAAAGTAAAACAAGTAAGTTTTTTAATAATTTTAAAAATATTGGTATTGGTGCAGATGCCTTTGAAGATTACTCAGTATTTACTAACCCCAGATCAATAAATTACCAAGGTGCAAGGATATTTAATAACACAGTAAGTAAAGTATACCAAAATATTACTGGTGAAGATTTCTTAAAAGATTCTTATAAATTAGTAAATACTGATACAAGCGCCCTAAGAGATTTTTCAACAAGTGTATTTCAAACTGGCTCATTTCAAGCAAGTGCCATAGTTCCTGGTTTAGAAAATACCCTTGATTACGATGAATTAATGGTTGCTGGAGATTCAGGATCAAGAGAAGATACTGGGTTTAATCAGGATTTTAGAACTAAAACAAATTCAAATTCTCCAAAATCTATAGACTATACAGATCCTAATCAAAGATTGGATGGTAGAGTTAACCAAGGAAATCCTGGAAGTAAGTTTTTAAGAACTAGCTATGTAAAGGGTAGAGGAGAAAAATTAGATAAAATAAATGGTTTACAATTATACAAATCTTCAGATGTTGACCCTAAAAAAGAAATAAACGATCTAGTAAAATTTAGAATTGGTGTAATAGATAATAATGACCCCTCATTAAAAACATATATTCATTTTAGAGCTTTTATAGATTCTATGAATGATAGTTATAGTGCGGATTGGGCTTCACAAAACTTTACGGGTAGAGCAGAAAAACTGTATAACTACCAAGGTTTTGATAGGTCTGTTTCTTTAGGTTGGACGGTTGCCGCGCAATCGAAACAAGAGCTTATGCCTATGTATCAAAAATTAAACTACCTAGCATCTGTATGTGCCCCAGATTATTCTTCTGATGGTTATATGAGAGGTAATTTAATAGAATTAACAGTAGGTGGTTATTTATATAACCAAATTGGTATAATGACTGGAATTAATTATGGAGTACCTACAGAATCCCCATGGGAAATAGGAATTAATGATTCATCAATCCAAGGGGCGGGTTTTTCTGAAAAAAGAACAGATGAGTCAGTTAAAGAACTCCCATTTATAATTAATGTAAGTGGTTTTAATTTTATACCTATTCATAATTTTGTACCTAATGTACAGAAAAACACTTTTGCAGAAACAAATACAGAAGGAACTAATGCACAAGGAGATCTTGCAACCTTTGGTCCTGAAAGATATATTGCATTAAGTAATGGTAGGACCCAAAATTATAACAAAAATGGAGGCAGTTCTTCAGTATAATATTTTAAAAAAAAATGGGAAGATACATAAAAATAAGGAATAGGAGTACTATAGGTGGAAAAATTTACAAATCCACCACAAAATACCCTGATATTCCTTTAAGTTTTGACGATATCTATATTTACACTGATATAGGTGATAGATTTGATATATTATCCCAAGATAA
>Ga0209712_10004901_pt1 | contig 10552 bp, 11 predicted proteins | sample ArcOceMetagenome_FD_187443 | JGI IMG/M metagenome (GOLD analysis project Ga0209712, IMG submission 187443) | Marine eukaryotic phytoplankton communities from Arctic Ocean - Arctic Ocean - Greenland ARC118M Metagenome (SPAdes) (version 2) | ecosystem: Environmental > Aquatic > Marine > Oceanic... | reverse complement strand
GGGTAAAGGTTCTTCAAAACGGCATGGACAGTTCCGATGCGTCACGTGTTGGCCCTGATCACATTGCCACAACAGAAACCTCTACTGCCACTCAAATAGAAGTATTACGCGGCCCTTCAACATTATTGTATGGTAGCGGTGCAATTGGTGGCGTAGTCAATGTGGTAGATAATCGCTTACCTAAAACGCGTCAAGAAGGACTAAGCGGAAGAGTCAGCGCTTTGCATGACACCGTTTCAAACGAACGCACAATATCGACTGACATCAATGGCGGACAAGACAAATTCGCATGGCACTTAGATGCTTTTACCCGTAAATCAGATGATTATGATATTCCTGAGTTCACCCTCGAAGACGGTGACATAGTAGATACATTAGAAAATTCAGACATAGACTCTCAAGGTTTCACTTTAGGCGCAGGTTGGATTGGTGATGATGTTACTTTATCACTAGCTTACGGCAGATTAGAGACAGATTACGGTATTCCAGGTCATGCTCATGGAGACCATGAGGAAGAAGAAGAGGAGCACCATGATGATGAAGAACACACAGAGGAAGAACATGATGAAGAAGAACCAGTCTTTGCTCGCATGCAACAAGACCGCTTCCAATCAATAGTTGATTGGAAAAATCTATCTGGCTGGTTCACAGAAGCTCACTGGCATAACGCCTATACCGATTATCAACACAGCGAAATCGAAGAGGGAGAAATAGGCACAACCTTCGAAAATGACTCCTTAGAATCACGTCTGTGGGCAAAACATGCGCCTATTAACGGATGGGCAGGGGTGGTAGGTTTGCACTACACAAACGCTGATTTTTCTGCAGTAGGTGAAGAAGCTTTTACTCCATCAACCGAAACTACCAGCAGCGCATTATTCGTATTGGAAGAAAAAACAATTGGCAACTTCTTATGGCAATTGGGAGCAAGGTTAGAGCATGTTTCACATAAGCCTGATAATGCCTTTTTCAGCGATAGTGAAGTGGACGCTAATTTTGAGGACTTAAGTTATACCGCAAATAGCCTCTCGGCAGGTTTTGTTTACCAACTAGCGGATAATCAATCTTTGGCAGTTAATTATGCTCACTCTGAACGTGCACCTTCATCGGCTGAAATATTTTCAAATGGTATTCATATAAGCACCTCAACCTATGAAGTGGGTGCGGGTTTTAATTTAGTCATCGATGACTCAGATCCTGATGACATAGAGTTTAGCCTCGTTCAATCAAATCAGTCGGTAAAGAAGGAAGTATCTAACAATCTAGATATTACTTACCGTATACAAACTGAACACCTGCATGCCAACGTGAGTGTGTTCTATAACCAAATTGACGATTATTTGTTTCAGCAAAACACTGGCTTAGAATTTCACGACGAACATGATGAGCATGACGAAGACCATTATGATGATGACCATGGTGACGAGCACGAAGAGGAAGAACATGACTCTGACGAACACGAAGAGGAAGGTTTGCCCGTATATGTTTTTAATCAACAAGATGCTGACCTATATGGTTTTGAAGCAGATATTGATTGGCACTTAAATGATAACCTGCGTGTTAGTGCCTTTACTGACTATATCCGAGCAAAGTTAAGCCATAGTGATGATGAAAACACTAACTTACCTAGAATTCCATCTATGCGTTTTGGTGCAGAGTTGCATTGGGAACAAGACAATTGGCATGCTGAGCTTGGCGCCACACATTATTCAAAGCAGGATAAGATTGCTGACTTTGAGACACAAACCGATGGTTATACATTAGTTTCTGCCGCTTTTAATTATTACTTAAGCCTGGATGACACCGACATGACGTTTTATCTGAAAGCAAATAATCTAACCAACGAACTAGCAAGGGTACACAGCTCATTTTTAAAAGATGATGCTCCCTTGCCTGCTCGCTCGTTTGTACTAGGTGCTAAAGTTAGTTTCTAGTATCGGTCTAGCACCCAGCTTTAATTAATTCAATGGCGCGCTCTAGTTCTGAGCGCGGGCAACCAAAGTTAATTCGCACACAGTTCTTGTCGCCAAAATCTGCACCGGAAGAAGGACCAACACCTAAATCCTCAAAGTGTTTTTGAGGATTTTCAACTCCTAAGCCACGAGCATCAATCCAAGCTAAGAATGTTGCTTGAGGGGGAAGTAATTTCAGCCCACTAATTTTAGCGATTTCAGTAGCCAGATAATCTCTATTACCGCGCAGGTAACGTAAAAAGGCCTGATGCCAATCATCACACTGCGTAAAAGCAGCTTGAGTAGCCGTTAAACCTAACACGGTTACCCATGGCACCATTCCTTGAGCAGCAAGGTTAAATTTACGCCTAATAGCAGGATCTTCAATAATCGCAAAAGACGTGCCTAAACCTGCCACATTGAAAGTTTTACTAGCAGCCATTAGTGTAATGGCTTCGCCTTTAAAGCCTGCTAATTTTCCTGCTGGAATATGTTTAGCCTGCTCGTCTAAAATGATATCGCAATGAATTTCGTCAGAACACAGCATCACATTATTGCTAATACAAATATCAGCGATACGTTCTAATTCATGTGACGTGAGAACTGAACCAACCGGATTCATTGGGTTACACATTATAAACAACTTGCATAGAGAGTCAGCGGCTTGTTTTTCAAGCTCATTGAAGTCGATCGTCCAACGACCGTCGACTTCCACCGAACCAATGTCGACCTTAATCAAATTGTTTAGTCTGGGTGCAGCTATAAGTGGTGGATAGTTTGGTGTTTGAATCAACACTTTATCACCCGGCTGGCAAAGTGCTTTGCAGACCACATTAAATGCAGGCACCACACCAGGTGTCCAAACAATCCAGTCTGGTGAAATACTCCAATCATATTGGCGACCTAACCAATCCACAACGGCTTGATTTGCCATTACATGATCATTGGGTAGAGTATACCCCATCAAACCGTGCTCAGTGCGCTCTTTGAGGGCATCTAAAATAGGCTCCGCACACCTAAATTCTGTATCCGCAATCCACATGGGTAAAATATCGCGGCCTTTATATCTTTCCCACTTGAGTGCGTAACTGGGGGTTCTATCAATAATATTGTCAAACTGCATGGATGATGTCACTTAAATTGAAAATGTTTAGGAAAATGAAAAATGACTTTATTAGCCGTTAGCGTCACGAATAAGTCGCTCGACTTTATCGAGTAGTTGATGAGCATGAAAAGGCTTTACAATAAAGTCAGTTGCTCCTAATCGCATAGAGTCAACCACCAACTGTTTGGTTGCATTAGCGGTTATCATCAAAAATGGGCATTGTGAATTAATCTTACGAAACGCTGCAAGTATATCTAAACCACTGATTTCAGGCATTAACCAGTCACATATCACCAGTGAAATCTTATCCATACTGTCACTTTTCACATACTCTAATGCCAGTTTGCTATCAGAAAAAACGTGAATTTCACCCGATATCACTTCTTGAAGAATGGTCTGAACCAATTCTAGAGTTATCTTGTCATCGTCAATGACTACGATGTCAAAGTTGTACATAGATTACCCCTAATAAAATAACTTCCATGTAATAATCCCTTAACGTAGTGAACATCATCAGAATAATAAAATGTAAATGTAAATGTAAATGTAAATGTAAATGTAAAAAAATCATACTAAACCAATACTTAATAGCTTTCCAGAAGAAGCTTACCTGAATAATATTAAGCCGATAATACTGAAGAATATAATAAATTCACGGTATTATAGTTAATTACTTTAATTTTTTCGCTGAAAACAAAATGTCTTAATGAATTTAAATGTCTACTCAATTTACTTACAAACATTTTTCGCCGCTTACCCACAGAATAAAAGTAAACATTTAATTACTATAAGTTTAGCAGGTATAAAAAAGGCCGGGAAACCGGCCTTAACACTTATCGATTAATAGCTAAGAAATGATATCGAGTAACTCAACGTCAAAAATCAGTGTGCTGTGGGGGCTAATAGCACCGCCTGCACCTTGTTCGCCATAGGCTAGATCGGCGGGAACATGTAATTTCAACTTAGTACCAGCTTTCATAAACTGAAGTGCTTCAGTCCAACCTTTAATCACGCCATTTACGGGGAATTCAGCTGGCTGACCACGGTCATAAGAACTATCGAATACGCTTCCGTCTAACAAAGTACCGTGATAATGAACGCGTACTGTTGAATTCAAGGTTGGCACTTCACCGTCTCCTTGAGTGTGCACTTCATATTGAAGTCCACTTTCGGTAACTGTAATTTCTTCACGTTTAGCATTTTCAGCTAAATACGCTTCACCTTGGGCAATCACATCTGCAAATTCCGCTGATTTAGCTGCTTGCATAATCTCATGGATCTCATTGAAAGCGACTCGCAAAGTATCATTATCAACTTGAGCGGGTTGGTTATTATATGCATCTGCAAGACCTTCTTGCACTGCTTCAACGTCCAAACCCTCAAACGGGTTAGCGCGCAATTGCTCGCCCATTTGTAGACCAATACCGTAACTTGCTTGTGTTTCTATGCTAGAAAATTTATCTGACACTTTGGCTCCTAACTTTTCGTGCCTTTTTTCTCATAAAAGAGATTTAGGCACTATTGCTGTAAAAGCGAATCAGTATATAGATAAACGTCAAGAAAAAACACATTTAGGAATGAATAAACGTCTTATATGCTTAGACAAATAGTTTACATCTAAGTATCGTATATTTAGATTTTAATAAGTTATGGAGGCGTAAATGTCACAGGATTTGGATTCCCAGTTAATAGGCACAGTGCGAAATTTAGGCTCAGTATTAGGCGACACCATCCGTGACCAATTGGGCGAGCAGTGGTTAGAGAGAATTGAAGCAGTCAGAAAAGATGGGCGAAAAGCTCATCAAGGTGATGAAGACTGCGCACAACGAGTAAAGCAACTTTTTTCTGAATTAAAAAATGATGAATTACTCACTGTAGGCAGAGCTTTCTCGCAGTTTCTAAATTTGGCCAATATTGCCGAGCAGGAATTTAATAGCAATAACGATCAAGACGACCCTATCGATACTTTGTTTAATCATTTGGATGAAGCGGGTATAAAAGCAGACACATTTGAAAAGGCGCTAGAGCACCTTAATATTGAGCTGGTTTTAACAGCACACCCAACAGAAGTGACACGTAGAACACTTATTCATAAACACAGCGAGCTTGCTAAATGCCTGAGCAAAGAACATACCTCGGATATTAATGAGTCAGATCGAGAAAAAATTGAAACTCGTATTGCTGAAATCATCAGTCAAGCATGGCACACCGAAGAAATTCGTACTATTCGCCCTACCCCTGTTGACGAAGCACGTTGGGGATTTTCCGTCATTGAAAACTCACTTTGGGAAGCCGTCCCTGAGTTTATTCGTGAATTAGATAAACGTTTCGTAGACAAATTTGGTTTGGCTATTCCTTTAGATGTTTCACCTGTAAAATTTGGTTCATGGATGGGCGGCGATAGAGACGGCAATCCATTCGTCACATCAAAAGTAACAGAGCAAGTGTTACTTTTAGCACGCAAACGTGCTGCCAAATTGTTTGCAAAAGACATTGATATTTTGCAAACCGAATTATCCATGAGCGATTGCGACAATACTCTTAGAGAGCAAGTAGGCGATGTACTAGAGCCCTATCGTGCGGTTCTAAGACCTCTTTTAGATAAATTAGTCAAAACCCAAGAAGGTATCGTCGAAAAGCTCAAAGGTGTACCCGTGGATATGACTGATTGGGTAGACGATAAAGAACAATTACTTGTTCCTTTGATGACGTGTTATCACTCATTACAATCATGCGGCATGTCTGTTATCGCCAAAGGACATCTTCAAAACACAATCCGCAGAGTCCACTGTTTTGGTGTGCACTTACTCAAGTTAGACGTACGTCAAGATTCAGAACGACATGCAGATGTATTTTCTGAACTTACCCGTCATTTAGGTTTAGGTGATTATGGGCATTGGAGTGAAGAAGACAAACAAGCTTTTTTACTTAAAGAGTTGGGCTCAAAACGTCCATTGTTTCCGCCAGCATGGCAGCCCAGTCAAGATGTACAGGAAGTTTTAGACACCTGTAAAGTGATTGCTCAAAACGGCAAAGACGGATTTGGTATTTATATCATCTCTATGGCTAGCCTTCCCTCAGACGTATTAAGTGTGAATTTATTACTTAAAGAACTGGGCGTAACGTGGCCGATGCCAGTGGCACCTCTGTTTGAGACATTAGACGATTTAAACGCAGCGGCGAGTGTCACTAAAAAACTGTTTTCTATTGATTGGTATCGCGGTTATATCCAAGGTCATCAATATGTGATGATTGGATATTCAGACTCAGCTAAAGATGCAGGTGCTATGGCCGCTGGTTGGGCGCAGTATGAATCTCAAGAAGCCTTGGTCGCCCTAGCCGAAGAAAACGACATTGGACTCACTTTATTTCACGGACGTGGCGGCACCATTGGCCGTGGCGGCTTACCTGCACACGCAGCAATACTCTCGCAACCACCGGGTTCGTTAACCGGCGGTTTCAGAGTCACCGAACAAGGCGAAACAATACGTTATAAATTTGGCATGCCTATTTTGGCTCAGCGCAGCTTAGCTATGTATGCCAGTGCAATATTAGAAGCGCTAATTTTACCGCCGCCAGCTCCCAAACAAACATGGCGGGAAGCGATGATAAAAATGGCAGCGGACGGACGTGATAACTATCGTCAAATCGTCAGACATGACGACAACTTTGTGCCTTACTTCCGCGTAGCGACGCCAGAACAAGAATTAGGCAAACTGCCATTAGGTAGTCGCCCTGCCAAACGTAAACCCACAGGCGGCATTGAGAGCTTACGCGCTATCCCATGGATATTTGCGTGGGCACAAACCCGTATGGTATTACCTTCTTGGTTAGGTGTAATGAAAGCAGTACAAAGCTCTTTAGACGCAGGTAAAGAAGATACCATTCAAGACATGTTAGCTAACTGGCCATTTTTCTATTCACGTTTATCTATGTTAGACATGGTGTTCGCCAAGGCTGACCCAAAAATCAGCCAAGAATACGACCAAAGCTTAGTACCTGAACAGCTTAGGCACTTCGGTGATGCATTGCGCACTGAGTTACAACAAAGCATAGATTTGTTGCTCAAATTGCTTAACCAAAAAACAGTAATGGAAAGCGATCCAAAAGGCACAACGTCAATGAATATAAGGGCAAGTTACCTACAACCACTGCACTACTTGCAAATCGAATTACTGAAAAGAATAAGGCAACTAGATGATAATGAGCACGATGCAACACTAGAACGCGCTATGATGGTGACTATTGCAGGGATAGCTGTCGGAATGAGGAATACAGGCTAGATATATCCAGCTATTCAAATACCCGCCATGGAAGGCAAGATTATCTATAAAAAATCAAGTGTTATGTGTGGGCGGTAAACATACAAGATAGTGAGATGGGCATATCAATGTGGATCCACAGTCCTTTGACTCTTGTACTTTATTGCTAAGTGAACTTACACAATATCAATACGCTTCTGTTTTAGGTCAATAATCGAAGCTGAACCTATAATTGTGAAAAAATGCAGACTTTTACACCACAAGCCATTGAAAAATCACTATTATTTACACAGCATTGGAAGTTATAATATTTTTTGTTAATTAACTGTATGGCTAAGCTGGCTGCGCGAATGCCCGCGATACCCAATGAGAACAAATGTGACACCCATTAAACAAAAAATAAATCTAGCTATCGTTATGATGTTACTAAGCAGTTGTGTCCGCAGTCCTTTAGAACAAAGCTACGATAGTGTTGAAAACTTACCTACAGCCTATTCAGGTTATACTGGAACTTACAGCGGTTTCACTCTGGTTTTGGATGAACGTTTCAACGTCTTCGATACACAAATTTGGGAAATAGGCGACGGGGCTGTAGGTGGTGAAGCTGCCTGTCGTTTCCAGCCACAAGGGGTAAAAGTTGACAATGGACTGCTCAATTTAATTATTCAACAAGAGCCAATAGCGCCAGGATGGTCTAATGATCATCAGATGCAAAAATCAGCTTATGAGTTTTCCTGTGGAGAGCTAAGAACATCAGAGCGTAAAAAAATAAGATATGGCCGTTATGAAACCCGTATGAAGGCCCCTGCAAGAGCTGTCGCATCGGGTTATATCTCTTCCGTGTTTACTTACACCAATGAAGGGGAGCCCCGTGAATGGGAAGAAATAGATGTAGAGTTGGAGGGGGGGAGACCTGACAAATTTCAAGCAAATTTAATTTATGGAAGAAATACTTGGCAATGGTGGGCGACACGAGAATGGGGCGCGTGGGAGGACAAAATCAATATTGCTCCTGCAGATGAATGGCGAGTTTACGCAATCGAATGGATGCCAACTGAAATTAATTGGTATGTCGATGGTGTATTAACAAAGTCCCTTAAACAAGACGATTTAGATTGTGTTCCTAACTGCATAGCACCACAAATATACCCTACACCGATACCCGATAACCTGAGCCAATTGATGATCAATTTTTGGATACCTAAAGATGAAATCCAAAATAACTTTGGTGGTAATAAAAAACGCAATGTTTACCCTATGTACACCCAATATGACTGGATCCGATTTTATGAGTTCGATGCAGAACCTCTTACACAATGGTAAAAATCTAACTGTATATAGATACAATGATCTAAATCTTAGGAACGCTTGGTAATTAAGATACGACAATGTCGCTTGGTGTTAACACTATTAACTGTGGGAGTGCATCTCCGCACTTTGGTTTGAGCTGATAGAGACTGTTCTATCCTGACAGTCGGCTTGGAGCGAATTGCAGACAGTCGGGGATATTCGGTTTATGATTTCTCTAAAGCGGACATTAACGCCGCGTTAGCGGACGAGCGTTGTTTGCGAATCCAAGCCAGTGTTGTCTACTGGCGCTTTCGTTAAACGACTTGTTATATGTTTGATTTATCCCAGATGTTTTTACCTGTTTTTAACTTGTAAATAAGGTGAATACCAGAGAGTGAAGTTACTAAACCACAAAAGGCCCAAAAATAATCACCTGTCTGAAGCCCTACGATTAAACCAAAAACTCCAATAATAAAAATAAATATCTGACCAAACATTCTAAATCTCCATACTTAACTTGTTTATCCTGAGTAAATTATTATTATGCCTACTTAGGCGTAAAAATATAGCTGAATAAATTTTGAACAGAGTGTAAATAGTCAACTGTACTTTTTCTGTTTGAAGTTATTGTTATAAGTTTATTACGCTGTTCTTTGTACAGTTAAGCTCAAGCGTTTATGAGAACTAAAAATATGCTGCTTTGTATTATCAAATACTAAATAAGCATCTATCTCTACAGTAAAAAATGCCATAGGAAATATTTCTAAAATACCAAAGTCACCTAGGTTAGCAGATAAAAGTGCAACTTTTCCATTTGCAGATAGGCTCTTATCAAAATCGCGAAAATCACCATCTACATAGAGCTTGGCTCCATGAAGCCATGAATTAGTAACTTTAATTTTATGATCTTTAACATTGAATTCGAATTCTTTTCTCATTTAAAACTCCATTTTGTGAACAACATATAACAGCTTATTTTTTTACTCTTCGAAGCTAAAAATACTCTCTACTGTAACATGAAAATAAGCCGCCAGTTTTAATGCAATGACTACCGATGGCGTAAAACGTCCCGTTTCCACTGTACTGATGGTTTTTCTAGATACCCCAATCCCATCCGCAAGTTCCTGCTGAGATATTTTAAGTTTCCCCCGAAGCTTTGCAATATTATTGTCAAGCATGCTAAACCTGCTCTCTACGCAGCATATATAGTATGGGCAAACCATAACTAAGCATTAATATCGCAAAGTTCAGTTTAATAAATTCAAGAATTGGGATGCTGCTGAGGAATTCAGGCAAGTATTCAACCCGTTCATTCAAGCTTGCGAGTATCAGTAGTATAGGCAGTAGGATACTCATCACATTCCAGCTGTATTGGTAGCCCTTCATACTGGCATAGCTAATATATTCATCGGTAAACTTACCATACCAAAGTGTCTTGCGATTTAATTTACCTTGAAACTTCAGATCTTTAAATAAACTCACTCCCATAGCGATGAATAGAATTAGCCCAAACGTTCCGACGATAATTTTTAACCATGTAGAGTCTGGGAATATACTTTCTATTAAGGTATAGATACTGTCAGTGATGAAAAGAAGCCCGAATATCGTAGATAACTTAGCAATGAGTGTTAAGAAGTGTTGTTCGATAGCAGGCGTTAATTCCGTTTTAGTTTGCATATTAATTCCTCTAAATTACAATGTAACCCTAAGGTTTCACTCTAAAAGATTTTAGATAGAACAGTTGATATAATTATTGAAGCTGAATGAAATCGATGGTGTCAGTGAAGTTGATTTTTAAAAAGCTCAATTGTAGCTATTGGCATAGGCTGTGTAAAAACTAAAACCCCTCGACTGTCCGCAAATGCCACATAGCTCTGTGTCAGGTTAGTTAAGTTCAAATTAATGGGGCCTGAGACGTTGAAACGGTAAATAGAAAGAAACAT
>Ga0209712_10004897_pt1 | contig 10555 bp, 23 predicted proteins | sample ArcOceMetagenome_FD_187443 | JGI IMG/M metagenome (GOLD analysis project Ga0209712, IMG submission 187443) | Marine eukaryotic phytoplankton communities from Arctic Ocean - Arctic Ocean - Greenland ARC118M Metagenome (SPAdes) (version 2) | ecosystem: Environmental > Aquatic > Marine > Oceanic... | reverse complement strand
CCCCAAAACCCCAAAACCCCTGTAATATGAAAAAAGAATGAATATAAAGTCAACGACTTTAACTGTTATATTCATCTTCGTCATATAACAGGCCACACCTCAAGCCTGCATATACGTACTTATTACCTGGAGATATCTTTATATACCGGTCATTGACAACAGTTAATTAATTAAAAGATATCTTTAATCTTTGTAATCTGTTGTAATGTCAGACCAGAACCCAAACCACAACCACAACACCTTTCGCCCGCCGGATGGCATTAACTACCTTGCACCCCAATTCCAGCGGGTGGAGCAGCAGCTGCAACAGCATCAACCGCAGCAACCGCAGCAACAGCTTCAACAGCTTCAACAGCATCAACAGTTTCAACAGCTTCAACAGTTTCAACAGCAGCAACAGCTTCAACAGCACCTACCGCCTCACTTTGCCCAGGCGAACTTAGGTGCATCTGCGCTGGCCCTGATGAATCAGTTGCCTCAGCCCAACTAGTTGGACCCCAGCTGGCTGGACCTACGGTCACGGTCGTAGCTTCCGGCGACGACCACCAACAACAACAGCAATTTCAATTGCAGCACCAACAGCACCACCACGACCTGGCGCGCTGGCTCCCTACAGCAGAACATCTACGGAGACGCCAAGGTTCCGAACTATAGTTCACCCGCGATGGCACAGGCACAGGCACCGAACTATAGTTCATCCCAGCTGGCTGCTGCTTCTGAGCAGCCGATGATGCAGCAGCAGCTACTCTACCGACCTCGCCAGCTCAAGGAGGAGGCGTTGCCTGCTCAGAACTCGCGGGACTTAGGTGCGATGCAAGCGATAGTCGAGGTGGCCCATGCCAGCTATGGCCCTTTCCAAGCTGCGGACACCCAAGAGTCCTACGGATCGCAGTTCGCATCAACTACGGTGCGCAATGGAGATGGGACCGTGGCCGAGCTCGGATGTAAACATCAACGTAGTTGGCTTCAAGAAGCAACGCCTCAGAGAGGGCTCGAGAACGAAGTTCAGGCAAGCCTGGAGCAGCCGTGGCTGGACTAGTCTCAGTTGGAGCAGGCTCCCCTGGATGTTGACATGTCTGAAGGTTCAATTGCTAAACCTTCGCTTGCAGGGTGCAAAAGGCGGAAGGAGGCCATCATCGTTCTCACCGATTCCACCAACGGGTCACCTGAGGCCTCAGGCACTCCATCACCGCGCAAGGGTTTACAGCCAGCGGAGATAGCAGCCACGTATGCCGCAGCAGCCGCAGCAAAAGCAGCCAGGGACAGGAACCGAGTGGTAGAGCCACCCAAGAAGAAGGTCAAGGGCGAGAACGCGCAGCCGGTACCGACGAAGCAGGGGAAGCAGCAAAGGGACGCAGCTGCAGCCGAAGCCGAGAAGGCGGTATCGGAGCTCCACATCAGCAACAGGAATCCGCAGCGGCAGATAGACAGCTTCATGGGCTTGAGACCGAGCTCGAAGAACTGGGTCTAACGGTCCTCCCTGCTAGTAGGCTCCGGTGCTCCTTGAGGCTCGGTCTTGGCAGCTGGCTCGTCCAAGAAGGTCACATTCCAGGAGAAGGATGACAGCCTTGGTGACACCACGAGTGCAGCCTCAGACAAGATGAGCTCAAAGAGCACCGTTAGGTGGCGCGACCGGAAGTCAGGCATGTCTGGTTCATCCCGCGGCATCAGGGGGAATGTTGGCGGCATGAGGAACAACCAGCTGTCAGCCATTGCCACGCCCGTGAAGAGCTCAAAGAGCACCGTTAGGTGGCCCGCCTCCGAAGCATCCAAGCTCAAGCAGCCTTTAGGAAAGGAAGCAACGAAGCCGGAGCAGGCCACCAACCGCGGCAAACCGTAGCCGAAGATCGCTACCCTGAGCTTCTCCGAACAACTCAAGGCCGCGAAGCCGCAGACAACGTGCTTGCAGAGGGTGCGGAAGGCATTAACGGGGTCCGCCCCTGAGGCCATAGAAGCCATAGAAGCAGGAGGCTGGAACACGGTATTCAAGCACGACCCAGCCTTCGAATCCCGCAAATGCAGGAGCTGCGACCAGCCCTTCTACCCCATCATTACCACAGAAGACCTGACGATGGGCCTTGCGGCCACCAACGGAAAGGGCGCAGATATAATGCAGTTGACCAGGCATGCCCTTCACCAGCTGATTGACGGCGAGGAGCTTCCGGACTCGGCAAGTGCTAATGCTCAACAGGGCTAGCAACTCAAGAGGTGGCAGCAGGGCTCAGCTGCCTTTGCGGAGATGCCGGACCTTCTGAAGCTGCTGAAAGAGCAAGACCGCGGCCACCTCTGGGACGACGCTAAGATGCCCAAGGTCATGAAAGCCTTCCTGCGCAAGAATGCAGGGCCGTTGACAGGGATAACGAAGCTGACCTTGCTGCTCATGGCTTGCTTGCTGGGGATAAAGGCCTCCACGGCAGTCCAAGCTGAGAACCGGCAGGAGGCAGAGCGGGCCAGGAAGCAGACACTGGAGAAGAAGAAGAAGGAGAAGAAGAGGGAGAAGAAGGCGGAGAAGAAGGCTGAGGAGAAGAAGGAGGCTCAGCAGCAGAAGAAGACTCAGCAGGAGCAGGATGAGCAGGATGGGCAGGATGGCCAGGATGACCAGGAGGAGATCGAAGATCAGGCTAGCTCGCAGGAGGAGGAGCATGAGGAGCCGAACCAACAGCCGAACCAACAGCAGAACCAGCAGCAGAACCAGCAGCCGACCGAAGAGAGCATCTCATCATCAGAGGATGAGGCGGTCCACTAGATTGTGCCACCTTCAGTTGGGGCTGCAGATCCACTCTTGGGGTACCCACCACGGACCATAGCCGCCCTGTCCGGAGCCCTGATCGCGGGGGAGCTGGAAGCCGCCGGAGAGGAGTGGTAGGCTATGCGCTCACAGTTCTTCACCTACAACTTGAGAGGCTGCGTCAACTCGCCCTACTTCTGCTGCAGGTTCAACGACGACCTCGGTCACCACTACCGCTTCAAGTTCCCACGACAAGATTGAGCACTATGTACCGACTAATGCATCGGTGCCTGGCTGCAAGGACCGTAGGCACCGTAGGTGGTGCAAGCACCCCTGCTAGCTGCGCAGCCGCCAGCTGGGTTGCCTCTGACATGTCAGCCAATGTTCGATTGACCTCGCAGTAGCCCAGGTGGTCGCAGCAGGTACCCCCATATTCTTTATTATTGTAAACATCATTAACAACAAATCGCCCTTTTCGTTCATTTCCTTTATTTCCTCCATTTGCGCTTGCTGCCTGGCCTGCCACCGGTTCTGCGATGGCCTCCGAGCTAGCAACAGATACCTGTTTCTAACGTCGGTATTAAGCTAGCTTGGATCGCACCACGCCCGGTGATGCTTGCCTCCTTGCTAGCAACAGATACCTGTTGGCACCTGGATGGTCTGCGTGGCCATTTTGATGGCTGCCAGCCGGCGAAGCTGACCTTGGCATCTAGAACACACTTGGGTAGCGGCGGCGCTGACGGCGGTATAAGCCACTCCTGAAACTCTTTTTATAATTAAATTATATTAACCAAAGATGGAATCAGTAATCACCGCAAGCAGCAGCGTCTGCAGCCAGCCCGAGCAGCACGACCCTACCAGCTTCAGCTTTGAGCCAGATTTCATGGATGTTGAACAGGGGGTGGCCGGTGCCCGGACAGGCGAGTACCGCTTCAAGCAGTGCCCTATGACGCTCACACCAGCCTATGGAGGGGAGTACCGCTTGATCCTTGAGACCACAGCAGGCTCCTGGAAGCTGGAACCTGTACCTCCTATCCATGCAATGCCCATAATGGAGCAACTAGCTTAAGCTGCAGGCGCCACGGATTCTTCAACCGTGCTGGACTCCGAGAGTTGCAGGCAGCTGAAGGAGCTCCACAGGCTCCACGCCAATCATGAGCCGCTCCGAAAGCGCGTGAAAGAGGTGCGGGATGTCATGCTCGAGAAGGAACCGCGCCTGTGTCGATACCCTTACTATGTCGCCACTCCTGTATACGGCAAGGGCGTCGAATGGGGTCAAGGTATTGCAGAGCTGGTAAGAGAAGGCAAATCAAAGCAAGAGGCCAAGCGCTATAATGACACTCTCCTGGGCCAGCTTCCTTGCATCCGCAAACGCAGCTATGAAGCAGCACGGGAAGCCTACGCCAGAATCAGTCAGCTGGTGCCAGGGTCGGTGCCTGGCCTGTGGTCACAGCTGTGCTAAGTCCCAGTAGCATAATGGCCGCTTTGGTTGGGAGCCTACTCCGCCTGGAGCTGCGCTCGGATGTAAACATCGGCGTAGTTGGCTGCAGCAGATCAGTCTGAGCCGGAAGATGGCCAAGACTTCGGGGACCTGGAGTGGGTCTTCAATAACGGCTATGGAGCTCGAGCTCCAAGGAGCAAGAGCAGACTAGTCTGAGCCTGGGAAGTAGGGCCGCATCTGAGACCACACCCGAGATCGTGACCGAGACCGAGCTGGCCTGAGGGCATTCATGCAAGTATATTTAACAAACATTTTAACTTATTCGAACCTCTTCTTTCATTTCTTTGGCTTCAGCTGAGGCTACACCCAACGCTTAATCATTCTTATATTAAACCGGAAAATGTCTACCGATTCCGAACAGTTGACCGGGCATAGCTCCACCTTGGTGGCCTCGGTCTTGTGGGATGATCGCGTGGCGGAGCTGGAGCTGCCAACACCTCTGACCTTAGGTCACTTGATAGACTGCTGCCTGCTATTATGGGGCAGCTCCTTGCGCGGCTCTTGGCTGCAAGTGGATGGAATGGTCTACCATCATCCGCAGTGCTGGAATGAAGGAGCAGCGAAGCCATCGGGGATGAACTCAGGGACCGCCTCGTAGAGGAGACTTGTCTCAGGTCCTGCTAGCTGCTCTCGCTCTTCGCAGCAACTGGTGCCTCTGCGCAAAGGCACCATCATAACTTGGACCGCAGTTCATCCTACGGGACAGCTGCACTCTGAATGGCAGCGGTGTTTCCTCCAAGAACTGTCAGAGGGTGTCCGAGACCGTGATGGGATGCCTGCTCCATATACGGCTAGGCCAGCAGCTTTGGCCTGAGGTCGCGAAGTAATCCAATCATTGAGCGAAGACTCAAGCTGCTTTTAAGCTTCGGTAGAGGCCAGTAATGAGGCCAGAGTTTCTTTACAGGTGTCCATCATCTTGAAAGCGCTGCAGAAACGGATCCTTAAATCCTGGCTGACGACCCAGGACGTTCAGAGGCTTGATATGTAACACCGTTCAGACTGGACGCTTGAAGATAAGGACACGACTCTCATCGTAGAGGTCAAGAGGCATGCGCAACAACCGCACCAGTATCCTGGGCATTTAGCTCAAGTGCTTGCATACTGCCGCACATACGCTCAGAAGAGAAGGAGGAATACCATCCTTGCCTTCCTAGTTCTAGGTAGCAACTGGCACCTCTTCTGCTATTATCTTCTCGCAGATAAACATGGAAAGGAGCGCGAAAAATGAGTAGCACCTTTGGTCCTAATTGAGACCTGGAGTATAAAAGAGGGCGACCATTGGCACATTCCTGCAATCAGTCAACTGCTTGAGCAACTGGTTTCCTGCTTCACCTCGGGTGTGTCCCATTACGGAGCTGACGGCGCTGCCCGATTTGCTCTGGCATTTGCTAACTGGAGCTGCCATGAAAGATACCTCATATGCGGCTTCAGATAACAGTTGTTATAATAATAAATCATAAATATAATGTCGGAACTACAGAGCCACCTAACTCAGGAGGACTTTGCGCGTCAACTGGCGTCCCTCATGCAGGCCAGCAACAAACAGGTCGCTGCACTAGTAGACCCCCGGGTACAACCGCTGGCGAAAATGCTGGTAGAGGAGTGGAAGAAACGGACTACTGGTCAGAGGAACCTCCGCAGTATGAAACACCCCCAACTGAGGTCTTGGATCCTCAAGAGCGAATCCTTTCAGATGTATTGCCTAGGAGCTAACTTGCAACCTGCAGTCCAGCCACAGGCTGCTCAGAAGCAGCCACCATGGCAGCCATAGCAAGACCTACGCCAGCGACTTGACAGCCCCGACGGCGAATCAGCGGGAACCCTCGAGTCCGAGAGCGGCAATGTGCAAGCACCGGAGCAAACAAGGCGGCATAATGACAGCTCGGTCTCGGGCGTGGGCAACAGATACTCGAGCGCTGCTGCCATGCAAGCTCCAAAGGTACAGGTCATCCGGGCGCCATAGGTCATCCAGGCCAAGCTCAAGCCGCCTCCGGTGCTTGCACCACCTCCGGTGCCTCCGGTGCCAACTGCGTTGATGTTGACATCCTTTGGAGCTGAGGCATCTGTGATGGCTATTGCGCCACTGCGTGGTCAGCAAGCAACGAAGCCGGAGCAGCGATGTTCAAAGACAGCCCAGCAGACCCTCAGAAGTCTGAAGCACCGATGTGCCACCGAGGCAGAGCAATGCTCGGCTGGGGTGGGCGTCATCCAGGCCGCTTGTAACAAGCAATCGAGCATACTCCAGGAGGCGACTGCGCACTGGAATGGGTCTGCAGACCACACTGGAGCCAGCGAAGCCCTGGATGGCATCGCCAGCAACCAACAAGCCAACTCGGCGGCACCGGAGCCATCGAGACCGCCTCGTAGAGGAGACTTGTCTCAGGTCTCGCCAGCTGGGTTGAACCATAGTTCGCAGTTCCTGGGAAAGAATGCACCGGCGATGCTGGCTAAGAGGTCAGCCAAGGCCTCAACTGCCCTTTTCGGAGACCCGCTTAAGCTTGATACGAGCAGCCCGAGCTCGCATGGGCATTCGCCTGTACGCAAACAGCAGAAGCAACAGCCACGCCAGCAGCCACCCAGCAGCCAGGAGGAGGCCAAACAGGACTCGGAAGGCCATCTCGTGCATGCTCCTTCCTGCAGCGAGGTCCAACCCAGCGAGCTCGAGATTCTGGAAGCAACGAAGCCGGAGCAGGTGACCGTGGATGAGGCCGCGCTCGAAGAGCAGGCTCGCCTGGATGAAGCAGAACTTCTTAGCATAATTGCCGCAATACGGGCAGCAGATGCAGATGCAACGCCATATGCCGAGCCGGCCCAGGAGGCTGAGCTTGCAGATCCAGACATAGCCGGTGCTGAAGACGGGATCCCTGCATGGGGGGCAGACACCAACGCGAATCGGGCTTCAGCTGGGCTTCATGCCTTGACCACACTGATGCATTATTGGAGCTCAACCCCGCCGTCTCAGATGCACCGGCCGGCAGCCGAAGAAGCTTTTCAAGTGCACACTAAGGCAGGGATGTCATTCCTGGACTATTTGGCGCATTAAAACAGGAGAGGGCCCTGCTCCGACTGCGAGGGCTGGTTGAACTGCGGTCCAAATAACCAGGTAAAGGCATGGAGGAGACCGCCAGTAAAGCCACTGGGTGCGAACCCTCGAAACAAACTCGCCGTCTTGGACCGGGGTGAAGAATTAGGCTGGTGCTTCCGCAACCCCGATTCCCCCGCTCAATAAAAGAGAATGGTCCATATTGCGGGGATGGGTTGCGGTGCCTTCTCCGTTCTCAAAGCACGGGTAAGGCTGGAGGCAAGAGGTCTCCCCGGCGGCGCAAGCTATCGGCACGGTATCCTGGCGTAGCGCAAGTTAAAGGGGCTGTACGATCAGTATTCAGCTTACCATGAAGCCTCATCAAACAAAGTTTGGAACTTCGCCGGAACAGGGCCTGACACCGGTACCTTGGTCTGGGAGCCGATCGTAGATCAGCAATAGCTGGCTCGGGTGCAAGCACCGGTGCGGCCTCAGAACTAGAATCCCCTCCCTGCGGACGTAGAGATTGAAAACCAGGAGGACGACGGGAATGGCAACCAGGGTGGCAACCCGGCTGCCGCGGACGAGTATGATGAGCCCGGGGCTCGCCTGGATGCAGGAGAACAGGAGGCACGGCTCGAGCTTCAAGGAGCACCGTAGGTGGTGCAAGCACCACAGCAGGCTCGCCCCCGCTAGCCATCCTGCATGGAGGCCCAGTGGGTGGATCAAGCAGCCAGGGCGACTCAGACAAGGAACAGAGGCGTGCCGGCACCTGCAACTGTACACCAAGGCCTGGGCGGTAGCCTCCTGTGGCCAAGGCGGCTTGGTGGGCAACAGAAACACCATAGTTGGAGAATGTATGAATACTTTATGAGGGAATTGTGGTTTGTGCCAGTCTCGCCTCTGCTGCCTCAGCTTACCTCAGACCATAACAAGAAAGAGCTGCTACGCTACCAAGCCTGGTGGCTGCAACTGCTCAATGGCCAAGCTGAAGCGAAGCTGCCCGGTGGGAGCCTCAATGCAGCGCACCTTGGGGACAGTGAAGTGGAGCAATAAGCACTGTCAATCAGGGTCTGCATAACGAAAGCCTTCGCTGACCTCGCTGCCACTCGTCCTTGCGCTAATTGCGGAGGATTTGGCCATCCCCTTTCATTATGCAATGGGAGGGCGTAGATGGAGCCGATGCTGCTGTACAAACAGAAGCAGCTAATGGAGCTCGCATGGAGCAAAATCCAAAAAGAGTGGGAGCGGCAGCGACGTGTAGGGAATGGTTGGCCTCGGTTGTAAGGGCGGGAGCGGCAGCAGTGGCACCTATATTTGGCCTAATAGCAAGGATTCCATGATGTGGTAGACTGCTTCAAGCCCGGCCACCTAGTGCCATCCGAGTCCAGGCAAGAGTGGGAGGACCGCCAGCGGGCGTGGGTAAAGCTGGAGGAAGAGAAGCGGGTCTTTGTGATGGGGCGCATCATGTGCGAGAAGAACTACGCCAAGAGAGGCACAGCCCTGCAGTTCCCACCGAAGGCAAAGGTTTACTTATCTGGTGGCGGTTAACCCTTCCCAGTGGAGCTGCAGGTGGTCAAGTCCACTCGCCACCAGAAGGCCCAGACGCAGCAGGAGGGAAGGCTTTATTCCTTGCTGGGATAGGGCATTCCTGCTGCTGCCCAATATCTACCACGAGTGAACCCAGAAGAGGATGGAAAACCGCTGCATGAGACCGCGGGCTACAAGGAGGTTGAGCAGCAAATGAGCCTGCGGGAGCAGCCTGCAGACCCTGGAGACCGCACTCGCCTCACCAACGAATTGGCCGTCCAAGCCAATGAGCTGCTTCAGAACAAGGACCTGAGGAGGGCGCCTGAGTACAACGCGTTCATACGCCAACACGATAGGGAAAGGCAGCTCCACCAAGTGAACAAGCGCCTGCAGAAGAGCTTGGAGCCCAACCAGCTCAACAACGCAAACGAGCGGGAGGCCTTCCAGGAGTTGGAGGAGTGGCTCCAATCGTAGGGAGACCTCAGCCATCAGGCACGCCGTATGCTGGCCATGCTCAAAGGCGAGAAGGGGAGAGAGGCGAGCCTCCAGGCGGAAAGTGGCACCTATGTCCGAGCCGCCACCACAGGCAACTTCGTAGAGATGGTAGTGCGATCGAAGGCCCGGCTGCACACCGTCGCCGCCATGCTGGGAACTGTGGCGGCGACGGTCGTTGCTCCACTTGCTGCTGCTGAGATCCTTGCGCCCTTCGCCGCCTACCTGGTCGCGAGGTGGAGCGATCACGCCAGCAGCCAAGGGTATACTCCACAGCCAAGCATCCGCGCCCTGAACCGCTCCTGGGTAGCAGAACCATTCAACACGGGAGGTGTCGATCGAGGTCAGTGGCCAGCAGGCACTTTCGCCGGCGCCGTCAAATGGGGACAGGAGCAGCTAGACCTGCGAGGGCAAGCAGAGCCCTACCTGCACACCATATGCGACTACGGCAGTGAGTTCGGCTGCGCTCGGCTCCGATGGTCTACATGGCAGGGGCTCTATTGGGCCTGTTTGCGCATCCTTTGGAGCTGGCACAGCCTCATCGGCTAATCGGGCAGAGATGCTCTTGCGACTGCGCTCCAGGTTCGCGACCACCTCATAAAGGGCCCAATGGAGGCTTTGGAGTCAACCTGGAGCTGCGTAGAGGGGGGCGGTCAGAACATGCCCCAGGAGTGGTTCGGTGCCTGGATGACGCGGCTGCCGCTGATGGAGAAGCTGCTTTGCCAGAGTTACATCTTACACCATGCCGCCACCGAGGCTGCAAATGCAGTTCGAGGATCCGCGTACGATGATGCCCTCCACCACCAAGTCAAGACCGCCACAGTGACCGCGCTGCTGCCTCGGTTGGGGCTACCTGGTGCCCACGACTTCTGAGGCTCTTGAATGACTGCAGCCAGCTATCGCGCTCGGGGAGCACCACGGGTGAGCAGCCTCGTTTGAACTCTTTCTTATTTAATAGTGATCCATTCCTAAGTGATGTTTTCTTTCTTTGCCGTTGTGGCTTTTTCACCAATTCTGGGCAAAAAGCCATGTTTAATTAAGCCTCATCTGAGGCCTTTAATGACACTTAATTACTGTAAAAACCAAGAGGTCGTTTTTCGCCACTGTTGGGGCTCCTGCTCGGCTCCTGGGGTCGAGCGCAACTTAAGGCCTTCGTAGGGGCTTAGTTTGGGCCAGGAGAGGCCACAGGTGAGGTCGTTGGAGCAATGGGATGGGTGGTTACCGAGAACCGGCCGGTGTTGAAATGAACATTTGGGCTAAAATATTACAAATAAAATTAATT
>Ga0209712_10004896_pt1 | contig 10558 bp, 9 predicted proteins | sample ArcOceMetagenome_FD_187443 | JGI IMG/M metagenome (GOLD analysis project Ga0209712, IMG submission 187443) | Marine eukaryotic phytoplankton communities from Arctic Ocean - Arctic Ocean - Greenland ARC118M Metagenome (SPAdes) (version 2) | ecosystem: Environmental > Aquatic > Marine > Oceanic... | reverse complement strand
AATTGTTGTAAGTTCAGATTCAAAATAACAGTTGATTAAATATACACCAGTTTCCCGAACACTTACCTTCAAGTCCAAGGCGGCCAAAGTATCTCTCAAGTTGGGTGACGGCTTGTTTGTTGTTTTTTGCCTCTTTTTATCCCTATTATCAGATTGTTCAACTGAATGTTTGCGTGGCTGTGTGATGCCATTTCTTATTGCCATCGTTTCCTGAAGTTTTTCTTTCCCGTGAACTAATTCGTACGCCCAAGCTAAACAGAAAATGTATCAGAAATGAAAAAAGACTGCGACGGAATTTTGAGATGGCGCTAATTTTCTCACCATGTAATCTCGCAGCGTTCAAAATAGTATCAAGATTATTACTCGATTTATAGTGTCTCCCTCTGTAGAAAATATCTGCCGCGAACCTGCCAGTACTGCTATTCTGCGAAACTCCTTGATAGCCTGAGTAACTCCTTGAACTGAGAAAAGGCACCACATGGCTCGGGATGTCCTGAAGATGAAGATGAGGAAAAGGACGTCGAGTTGGTTGAACAAATGAACCTTGAATCTATGTGAAACATAACGCTTGAATGCATACTTACTTCAGCGGTGAGCGTTTTAAATTCATTCTCTAGAAAATTCTTGATTTCTGCAGCTGTGATCAGAGATATTCCCTTTCCATGACTGACGACACTTTCATTTTCTACTTCGCCGTCGTCGTTGTCATGCCATTGTAGCGATCCCCGTGGACTATATGGAATCTTCTCAGATGGAAATTTGTAGGTGTCATCTTGCAATGTATTGATCTTCTTCCTTGTCTTTCTCGTAGCCTTGTCATCCTCGGGAGCATTATTTTTCCATTCTTCCTCCAATAGTTCACGGCCATGAACAATCTGAAATGCCCATGCTTCATTCAAAAAATCAATCGGAGTGTAAGCGGAGTACATTCTACCAAGTGAGTGTAGAAATAAAATGTCAGCGACTTACCATACACTTTTCCAGCTGTTTCTAAGCACGGGCCCTTGTATACAGATATATCTTTGATTTTATAATGAATATAGGTAATATAGACGCCACGTTTGGGTTGTCTCACTCCTTTATATCCACTTTTGTTCGAAGGGTTGTGAATAGGCCGGATATCATTAGGAAGGTCTTTTTCGTCGAGAGATTTAAGCATATCAATCAATTTATCAGAATCATGGGGCCTTTCTGAAATTGTATCATTCTGACTCTTGGATCCTTCGCTGTTATTCTGTTTCGTCGGCTGATTGGCAGTAACAGTTTTCTGCTGATCCCTTTCATCGTGAAAATCAAAACTCATAAACGTATACATCGTTTGTGTCATTAATAATTGTTGAGTGCTATCCTCGTCTCCCTTGAGAGATGAGTGCTCAATGTGCTCAACGCCAGCATTAATCGGCGAATCAGAATTCAATTTTTCAATGACCATCTTCTCTAGGGCTCGATAACTTTTAGTTTCCAAGAGATGGATGCGCCATAGTTTTTCAACATGTACAGGGGGGACCATGCCGGTATTATTGAATGCCTTGGCGGCAACGCTCACGATAAGATATTCCACATAGTGTTTTTTGGCATCTAAGAACGGAGTTATCATGCCTTTGGCCTCGTAGCTTTCACGAAGGCTGTCGATGTCGTCATACTGCGATAGGATGAAGTCGCGGATTTCAGTAAATTGTGAAGTTTGCGGCATCGAGTGACGTTAACCAGGTTCAGGAGTTCTATTGCTGTTCAGTTGAAGTTCTATCGTCTGCCTATGTACTGCCGGTACCGGTACGTACTATCTTTCAATTTTGTGTTTGCACTTCGCAATTTTCAATTTGGTGTTTTCAGTTTGAGCAAGCGCTTGGTTTGAGCAATTATTATCAACCATCCAACAAAACTACTTTCGAACTTGTATCATAAAAACCAACAAAACATCGCGCGCGCCGCAGAAGAATGAGGGAAAGGCCGTTTTTGATTAGAATAGGTTAAATGGCCTTAGTTTTTTTTGTGCACTGGTTTTGTGACGTTTGAAAAAGACAACTGTTGCGGAAAAGATATCCTGGATATTGAATATGGAAAAGATACTGATGACCGATGACACTTCAACAAAACTGATGGCACCTTTTACATTATCGGTAGAACAGACGGCATTGCTGTCCCATTGTACAATTCTGAGTTACTTTTTAGTATTTATAAAACTACAATGGCACCTCTCCCTTCAGCAGCAGTTACGTTGGCCGCATTCTTAGGTTCCACAGCCCCAAGTCAGAGAACTCATATTGCTCTGAAACCGAGTTCGCTGTTGCATACTCCTCATACCATTTCCATTGTTAGACCTCAAAACGGCCCTCAATGGCATCAATCTGCCCTTTATGCTGCTCCTATTGTAGCTCCACTTCAAGTCGCGTCATCGGGTCTTGGAATTGAAGCGATCCTTAGCATGTCCCTTCTCGCCCTACAATTTGGATTACAACCCTCTCTGACTCGCAAATTTACACCCAAAACAATCAACAGGAGTACGGTTGTCTTCACTCAGGATATTGTCAAATTCTTCATGGCGGGTGCAGCACTTCTCTTCACTGGAGGGTGGGCCAATGCAATCGTGGGGTGGAATGTCAAAGCATGGTTGACTGTTGCAGGAATACCTGCGCTACTCTACTTAGTTCAAAACTTTGCAACTCTCATTGCCTATCAAAACCTTTCTCCGCTTACATTCAACGTCTTGAATCAGACAAAGACTCTTTCGGCTGCATTATGTTGCTATCTGCTCATGGGGAAAATCCAATCAAAGCTACAAATTGTTTCATTGTTTGTTTTATTTGCTTCGGCGTGTGTCATTGAAAAGATTTTGCCCATTCGGTTCTGGAAGAGCAAGGATGCTGCATCGCCGATTGAGAATGGCGTGGAAGACAAGGATAGTTCTGAAGAATTGAAAAGCGTCCATCATGACAATCACACGCAAGGCATATTTGCAGTGCTTCTGGCGTCTTTTATTTCAGGGCTTGCAGGTTCCTTTACACAAAAGAATTTGCAAAGTGCCACTGGAGGCATTGGAGGGGGGAGAAACTCGTACTTTTTCACGATGGAATTGTGTGTCGTTTCATTGTCGTTCATGCTCATGTCAATGTTAAGAAGTGAAGATGGCAAGAAGATCCGTGCAGACGGATTTTTTCACCAATGGACTCCAACAACAATCATTCCTATTCTCACCAATGCAGCGGGAGGGATTGTGGTTGGTTTAGTCACAAAGTATGCAGGAAGCGTCAAGAAAGGTTTCGCGTTGATATTTGGATTACTTCTTTCGGGCATTATTATACAGGCAATCATGAGTGAAGATGGCGATGGTGGTAAAATTTCGATGGAGCATATCGTCGGTGGCTGTTTGGCTGGTTTGAGCCTTTGGATGCATTCTGCGTTTCCAGCGAGATAAAATAGAATCAAGTGTAAGATGTATTTTGAGTTTAGCCTATGTTGTTGTTTCGTCACTTTCAAAGGCACACGAAAAGGCGCTCAGATAGATTCTAGCGATCGAATCCTTTCCATGTGCACTTTAGATCCTCTAGAAGAAGTCCGCCAACTTCTAGAGTAGCGAGAAGCATATCAATGCTTATTCTTGGATCTTTAATTTTTCATGGCTGACTTCGACGTATATTTCATTAGGTGCTACTTATCCCCTGTATCGGTACTGCATATCTGAAGGTTGCATGTAAGCGCTGTGCAAGCGAATTGTACGTCACCTAATACCTATTGATGTTGAACTCTTTGAGTTTTCGTCTTAAAAACCGCTCTACTTCCACTGCGGTGCTTCGTTTCGCTGGATCCAGCCTGTGACACATTTCCTTAGCAGTTAATACGGCAAGCTCGTTTTCATCGAAAGAATCTACGAGCTCCTTGTCCACCTGAACCCTACCTTCTTTAACAGCGTCAAGTACGTCTTCGGTATGTTTATACTGGGTAAATATATATGGTGATCCTATGACTAGCTGCCATAAGATATTTCCGAGAGAATATACATCAATCTTTTCTGTCAGAGGTTCGGAATTGTATTCTTCGGGTGAGCGCAACTGAATACCAAAGTGACAAAGGACGTTGTTAGAGACTTTAAAGTTCAAAGTGTTCAACTCAGAATTGTTTATTTCATGACAAATAAAAATGCAGTACTTACTCTACCGGGCGAGGATCCAATGTAGAAAGGGCATACTTCTTGCTTGACTTCGTTCCATCGAATAAATCTTCCTCTGTTGAAGTCATTCAACTGCGTGTAAATAGCGGGAGTGAGACAGAAGAGTGAGAATTTCCATTCGACACCACTTTCCTCGCATTCAATCTGACAAATGCGCCAACATTCTTACACGTACCTTGAACATACCATCAAACCACAAAAATTGATCAGATGCGATATCCGTATGCGCCATTGCGGCTGAACCATGAATATTTCCAAAGCTATGCAAATCACTGAGTGACTTCGCTATATGCCATGCATATCTCAGTTTACGTTTCGATTTCAACTTTGACATTTGTTCCTTATCCATCAGCATATCGTTCAGGGAGCCTTCAGTTACAAAATCAAAACTAGCTGTATTTACACAATGTCCATAAATATTCATAATGTGCTTTGATCCCTTGACCATACTATAAGCATTCGCATCTCGACGATGTCTCTCTGCATCTCGAAATCTGAACTCGTGACCTTTCCATCTTAGAGTCTTGACAACATATGATTCGTTGTTGAATTCGTTCACCCTCCAAACATCACGCCACCCTCCTGATGTGACGTATGAATAAGACAAAAAATCGCTTTCGTGAATGTTATTGCAGTTGGGAAAAGATTTGATCTGCCATTCATGCATAGCTTTGCAATCTTTTTCTTCAAAATTTTCTCTTCCATGTTCGATTTCTGCACCAGTAAGCCACGGTTGGGGTACTTTCTCAGAATATGTTTTTGCAGCAAACTCTTCAACATCAATGCTGGTCTTGACCGTGAAATCTGTTTTCATCTGAATGAGTCTTGGGTGTGAAAGACGGGAATAGCTCTCTGATGAAGGAATCTGTGCTATGTTGGCTGATACGAATACAATTATAATAACTACCAAAAAGGTTAGTACCTTCCGTTGTATTCCCAATAGTTTCCATTTCAATAAAGCTAATTGTATCACTCTAACTATGGAAGTTTCCTTGACTTTTGAACCACTATTATGTGAACCGCTATCATATGAACAACTATATGCTGGTTCCGGCCCATGTTTCCTGCTGCGGGGTGGTGATAGCATTGCTTCGTTTTTCTCGATGTAATAATAACACAGTACGAATGGGATGTAGGGCAGTCAATTCTACCAATCACCAAACCACTGTAGCTTTCAAATGCCACTTGTACTACTATACAGATTGATTTTGCTTTGCGGAGCGAGGAGGTGCGTCGTGGAGGTCACTTGCAAGCTAGCTTCTTGTTTGTTTGTGTTGTTATGTGCCCTGTTAATTAATGTTGTCAAAAGATGTTCTGGGGACTTAACCTGATACCCACGTTTTGATACGAACGATGAAAAAATTCAAATTCAAATAAAACTCTTTTTTGAACACAGCGCACAACACCACTTTGAAGAAGTCCTCTCATACTCTACTAGGAATTACGATTGATTATCATCGCACATAAAGTAAATCCTCCTTCGCCTTTCATTCTTCATTTAAAAAAATTAAATCCACCCTGAAAAGTTTGTTGGCAGTAGGTTTTGAAAATTCAAAATGTTGGTCTTCATGATCGTGTTGCTTCTCCTCTTGGCTCGAAGACCTGAATTCGTATACGCGCATGAACAAACTGAGAGTAACACATGCGAGTACGTACTGTACTTGTTTCCTTCACTCATTCTTCCTCCTATCAACTCATTTGGTTGTGTGTGTCCTTACTAACACTTCAATCTATTTCTCTCCTCTCCAACAATCTCGTCACGATAGCATTGCGAGAGGGCAAATCTGTGTCTCTTGCCCACCTGGGTATTATTGTCCTGTTACCGGCCACGGTAAAATGATAAAGTACCCCTGTCCTTCAGGTTATTACTGTAGGAATGGGGAGAAAATACCTTGTCCTGCTGGATCTTATGGATTGAAGAGATACTTGACGGAAGAAAGATGTGAAGGTAAATGCCTCCCTGGATACTTTTGCCCTCTTGGAAGTACAAGTAATCGCCAGCATGAGTGTGGAGGAAGGAATGTATTCTGTGTAGCCGGTGCAAAATCTCCCAAGAGCGTTTCTACTGGGTTTCACTCATACAATAGTAGTTTAGTAGAGGGAGTCGATGTCGATAATGGAATGACAATGAGTTGGCAAAAGGAGTGCAAAGTTGGTTATTATTGTGTAGAAGGGATGAAGCACGCATGTCCTCCAGGCACATATGGATATCTGACGGCGTCGAAAGCGAGGAATGAATGCGCTCCTTGTCGGGGAGGTTTCTACTGTCCAAGTGAGCCAGATAGACCCACCAAAGTTGGAGAACAACTTCCATGTGGAGTTAGCCATCATTTTTGTCCAGACCAGTCTGCTGCACCATTAGCGGTCTCGATCGGATATTACTCTCTTGGAAATAATTCCACTCTCTATAGGACAAACCAAGCAATCTGTCCCAAGGGAAGTTATTGTGTGCACGGGATGAAGTACGCATGCCCTCCAGGCACGTTTGGACAATCAACGGGTTTGATTTCGAAGGCTTGCTCTGGTTTCTGTCCTAAAGGTAAATACTGTGAAGAGGGAACAATTGAACCAGCGGAATGTGAAGAAAACTCTTACGCTGCAGAAGGGTGGTCGAAGTGCGTACCTTGTAACAACAAGGAATTGCGAGAGGGCCAAAATAGGTGCAAATCTGGTAGGAATTGTTGCAATCAATAGGGAAAGAATGTCGAATGGCTCAAAATCATTAATTTAAATATCTGTGGCTCAATCGAATCTCAAATCAAAGCCTGAGTTATTTGTTGTTTGGATGAAGTGTTGCGGGATCTACGAGTGGCACAGTACTTATAAATACACGAGAATAGACGTTCCTCCTCTAATAAAAGCAACAAAGTTCCCTTTGGACTCAATTGTAAACTTTCATAAGGAATGTAGACTGACCACGGCATATTGCACACGCTAAGTCGTGCATACTCCTTGGATATGCATTGGCGCATTCTTCGCACAAGCTCAAGTGTCCGCATGGCACAAAAGCGAACGACCTCTGAGATTCCAAACAAATGACACAAAAATTCCCGTCTTCTTCGTCTTGAGAAGAATGGATGTGGGTCTTATACGATGTCACGTTTCGCTTACAACTGCTGAGGGCGTATATTTCCATTGAGCTTAACGGTCCCCGCACACCATCGTGCCCACCAATAGCATAGAGAGTGTCTTGCACTCGAACCAAGGCACAACCAACTCGTTTTGTTTTCATGGGGGGCATTTGGGTCGAAACTCTCATTTCGAGCGGATTGTGCACAACAATTGTGTCGGTTGGATGATCTTCCATGGTGCCAAACAAAATGATGTCTTCCGTTTCATTGGGGAACGCAGCAACATGAACGAAGCCCCCGAAGAACTTGTCACTTTTGTGGTCCGTCCATCGTTTTGTTTGCAAGTTGTAAATCCGAACGGACTCAAGAATAGACTTTTGAGTAATGCCACCGACAACATAGATATCTTTGCCAATGAAATTTACAGATGATAGACTGTAAATTTCGTCAACACAATCTGGAAAACTGGACCAACGTTTCGTTTTTGTGTCATAAACCCCTACTTCAGTGTGCCCCCCGAAGATGTAAAGGCGATTTTCAACTGAAAGAGCTGAGCATCCAACCCTGGGTGCTTCTAGCTTTGTCTTTAGAATTGACCACGAATGGGTAACGATGTTGAAGACTTCGATTGTGGAGATGGCTCGATTTCTGGAGTCGAGCCTAGGAAACAAATACAAGTGACACGAGGGAGTTAGTTAAAAATATGGAATGAATCGATCAAATTATCTTTCGAATCAGAATATTGACTATGAAAGCTTTGCCGGATTTTCTTACCCGCCGACTACGTAAATTTCATGCTTTCCCATTAGAGCGCAGCTACATGCACTTCGTGGTTGATTCATCTGAGGCAACAGGGACCAATTTTTTGACTCAATATGATACACCTCTGCCGATGGTTTAAAACTTCCACCAAAGACGTAAATGTTCACGCCGTCTGAAATACTTGCAAAACCATCTCTGGAATGATGCATCATTGGAGCCTGAACCCAGTTCATTTCGATATAAAGCTGTTTTGGAATTGGGAAAATGTTAAATGTGACCCGAGAATTGATCTTTATTGACTGATCAATTTGACGATTGAAACTTCTGTTGAATTTCTCATTGAACCCATCCACGATTGAATCAATTGGACAGAGGCAGTTAAAGGTTTAATTTGAATTCTAATTAGGCGAACACGTAATGTAACTATGCGTAACTCAATCATATTTTTGGTTTCATTTTCAGCGGTGACTGTTCCTTTAGATCGGTCCATTCCTTTTCCAGAGTCATCAAGGCATTGCTCGTTTCTTCGGCTGCCCCTTCTTCACTAATATTCGCCGATGATAATGTGGACGTATTCGATTGTGAGTCGTGGTCCGAGGAAATGACTTGTCCAATATTTCCGTCAGTAGTTGTGAACTCCTCTTGAATGAAGGAAAGCTCACCCGAAGACAAATGACAACTACTATCGTCAGAGCCGAACATCAAATTAAAGTCGGCATCATCGTCTGATATATTGTCTTCAAATTCCACTAGTATTTCACCATAAGCTTCCTGAAGCGCCACCACATCATCCGTTGCAAACATGTTTTCATCAAGACTCAAAATACAAAGGTTCGTAAGGACTTTCCGTGCTTGAACAATAGCCTCGGCTCCAACTGTCCCGCATGCATTGCTTCCAAGGTGTAATTCTAGCAGCGATGCATTCAGCGCTTTTGCAATGCCTCTCACTCCTATACTTGTAAGATCATTTTCCTCTGCCCGAAACACTCCCAAATTCGTAGCTTTCTGTAGTACTGATACAATGTCGTCTGTGGCACTTTTTGTTAAATCATTGCCGCTAAAGTCAAGATGCTGCAGGCACTCATAGCAGTTGAGCAGGGAATCAGAAATAAGTCTGATACCTTCATCTTCTAACAGACAATCGTGAAGATCCAGATACTTCAAATCCTTACACAAAATAAGCAAGGAGGCCAATGCCTGGGCACCCTTAACTCCAAATGAATTGTCTGCCAAGTCTAAATGTTCAATACTACACCCTTCTTTGCAAATAAGCTCCCCGAGGGCTAATGCAACATTCAGACTACCCTCTCGCTGTGCTCGCGTTCCAGAGAAACGGATATCAATTAATTTGCACGAGCATTTCTGTATGATCCGTGCAAAAGCGGTGCAACCTCCATCACCACTCATGTTGTTGAAGAAATGAAGCCTCTTCATGTTCTCGCAAACGCCAGAATTAAGGAGAATATCAGAGACTTCCTCCATACTAGTCTCACTGAGACCATTGTTGCAAAGCTGCAAGCTTTCCAAAGTTGGGAGAGACAAAATAGACTTGCATGACGCAATCCCTTTACTGCCCATAGCATTGTCACTAAGATTGATATGTGTCAATTTGCTGTCTTTGAAAGCTAGTGAAAAAGTGTTCAACACGTCTAACCCATCAATCTCCGGTTGACTTGCAATTACATCCGAGATGTCTAATGATGTGATTTGGGAACACAGCGAAGAAGAGCCGGACGTAACAAACTCTGCAATCAGCTTCGCTGCATTTGGAGTATACGACTTATTCGACAAACACAGCTCCCTGCAAAAAACTATTTCATCCGGCAAATCACAATTCCCTGTCAGACTTATGAACTCAGCCTTTTTCTTCTCCAACTGAATTTTCCATGAATTAATAATCTCAATTGCTGAAACATCATCTACAATTGATCGAGGACCAATGCACGATAGCAGAAGAGGCTCAGGAGTTGAAAATGTCTTTCTGGAAATGTCAACCTTTTCAATCTTTGAATTCAACGCTGTACCAGGAGATTCCGCAGACACAGGGGAGAATGCTGCTGGCGAGTTGTTCTCGGGAAAATTAGTAGCAGTGCTGGTTATCTCGTTACAGAAAAAACTTGGAGAATTAGAAATAGTGGAAGAAAATTCATCTGCACCCATATCAAAAGGTTTCGACTCATCTAGTCTAGCAGGTTCTGCAACACCCGATGGAACAAAACCAGCTGCCATAGATGGATTGAAGCCAAAGCTAAATCCAAGATTGATAGCACCAATTGAACCAGCGCTGCTTGGCATTCCGCCGAAATCAAAGCATCCTCCGGATATAACTTTTGCTGACATCGAAGGAAAGGCTGAAGTTGCAGTTGTTGTTCGTAATGCTGCCGTTGCCCCTACACCAAAGGAAGTTGGTGCCTTTGCCGACATCGGAGGAAAGGCTGAAGATGCAGCTGTTGCTGCGGGTGTTCTTGCTCCACCAAAAGGAGTTGGTGCCTTTGCCGACATCGGAGGAAACGCTGCAGATGCAGATGCAGCTGTTGACTTTGCTGCGGGTGTTGCC
>Ga0209712_10004895_pt1 | contig 10558 bp, 11 predicted proteins | sample ArcOceMetagenome_FD_187443 | JGI IMG/M metagenome (GOLD analysis project Ga0209712, IMG submission 187443) | Marine eukaryotic phytoplankton communities from Arctic Ocean - Arctic Ocean - Greenland ARC118M Metagenome (SPAdes) (version 2) | ecosystem: Environmental > Aquatic > Marine > Oceanic... | reverse complement strand
ATTCTTGAAAAATATTATAATAAAGACTCATCATTCGAGGTTGCCCTATAGCAGAATACACCTGTCTTTTCTGTGTTTTGTCTTTTATACTAGACTTTCCCAAAACCTCTTTCCCGGCAATAACCGACCCTGAAGATACTAGGATCGTAATAATATCGCGTTCATAAAGTTCTGCAATCTGCTTAACCAATCTTCTTAATACAGGCCTAACTATTCTATTGTCTTTGTTTGTCATCACATTTGTTCCGACCTTTATGACAATTATTTCTTTATACATATTAATTTTCTTTTCCTAATTCAACGGCACGTGTAAATGCAGCAAAAGCCGCTTCTTTGATTAATTCATTTACATTATTTCCGTCCATAGAATCCAGTGCTGCTTGCGTAGTCCCTCCTTTTGAGGCGACTTTCTCCATCCAAGAATTAGGAGACAAATTAGATTGATTAAAAAGTTCTATTGCTCCTGTAAATGTCTGACTAACCAGCAGTTTAGACTCATTTGTCGAAAAACCCATTTGCAATGCTGCTTCCATCATACTCTGCATAAAATAAAACACATATGCGGGTCCGCTGCCCGAAATTCCAGTGGAGGCATCAATTAAGTTTTCATTGTTAACCCGAATAGATTTCCCTGTAGTATTTAACAAACTTTCTACAGTTAACAGCTCTATTCTTGAGACTTCAGGTGAAGAAACATACGAAGTTAACCCCAATCCTACTTTTGCTGGTAAGTTAGGCATCGCACGTATTACTTTCCGCACTCCAGAAAGGTTCTTTATTGCATCCAAAGTAACCCCTGCCATAATCGAAATAATAATTTGATCCGTTTTAGCCAATGGATTAATTTTCTTAAACAGCTCTTCTGCGTGATGCGGTTTAACGGCAACAAAAATAATATCTGCTTTTGGTACACAATCTTTTAATTCGTTAAAGGCATCAAAATGAGAAATTCGATGAAGCTCTTCTAGCTTTTCATCAGATTTATCCAAAACCATGATATTTTTCTTCTTGAGTAATTTTGACTTAGACATTCCTTCTGCATACGTAAGTCCCATATTACCCGCTCCTATTACTAATACTTTCATTATCTATTTTTAGATGAATTATTTAAATTATTTGACGATTATATGGATTATATAAACAATGCACAATCATCACAATCTTTTACTTCCCCATAATAGGTTTCTCTATATTTATGCAAAGTTTTAATAGGCCAGCCCAAACAGTATTTCTTTACATAAGTTACTTTGGTGGTGAGTTCTCCCATCTTTATACTATATCGTTTCTCAATTTTTGTATTTCTTCTGATATTAATAATTTTCATAAAATTAAATTTTGTTATGATTTATAAATTAAATATTCTTTTAAATTGGTCTAAGCTCAGAACCAGAGGATTAACAAATAAATTACACCACAAGAAGCACTACATACTCATGTAGAGGCTTTTTATTGTTATACTTTTTTATTTGTTATTATTTTTTGGTAGATTTTTTGATATTAATCTATCGCTTTTGAAGCTAAAGCATGTGGATTACTGCGTTAATATTGAATTTATTAACTAATTTTAAAGTATTAGATTTGTGACCGTTTGAGACTAATAAATGCAAATTCCCTCCCTTCATATAAGCAAGAAAACTTAACACTTTCCATTTAGGAACTGTTTTTTTGTGATTCTCCTTTTTTAATGCAACCACTGAATAATGCTTAACTCCTACTTTAGTAACAAAGGATAGATCTGCTTGAATTTCGTCCTGAGTCGTTTTACGAACAAACACCTTAGGGCTTTCATACCTCTCCGAAATCGATTTTAATGAAACAACAGCTTTCCTTTCTGCCCACTTCACAGCTTTCTCCACATATCTTTCTTTATCCATTTATTTGTTTTAGTGAAACTATACCAAAAACCCATTATTTAATGGGAATTAATACAAATGTACAAAAATTAGTTCGTATAGAAACTATTTTAAAAAATTTAAAATAATTCCACAAGAGAAGTACCTAATAATTGACATATTTACAAAAAAAACCTTTTTGCTGTGATAATACGCTAAGTGATATACAGTTTAGACTCTATAAATTATTCGGGTGAGCTTGTTATTTCATCTATTGTAAGCAATGGAGCTGCATCCATATCTTCAACATCCATGATTAAAGTAAGTAATTCTATATTTCTATCTAATTCTTCTATTTGCGTTTTCGTTAACTTTTTTAGTCTTTTAGATAATTTCTCTTGCAGCGTTGATGGAGATTTATGCAGTAATTCGGCCCCCTTAGCTGTTAAAATAATATATATTGCTCTTTTGTCATTGGCCTTTTGAGACTTTGCTACCAAACCTTTGCTTTCCAATCTAGAAATAATACCAGAAACAGTACTGGCGTTCAAATTGATATACCCTTTAATATCTTTAGCAAATGCTCGATAGTCACTTTGATCAGATAAATACTTAAGTACTAAAAGTTGGGGAATGCTTATTCCTAATTCCTTCTCTATTTTCTTGCTTTCGAGATTTATTGACCGAATAATTTTGCGCAGTTTTACAAGAATTTCAATATATTCCAAACGATATCTATTTTTTAATTTACCCCAATAGTAAAACTAATTTTGGGATATAAATGGTTTTATTAGCTTAAAATTAAAATACTATCTACAGAAACTATTAAAAACCATTTCTATGGCAATCATTTATATCCAGTACATTTATGTACGAATGAAAAAAGCAGAATACCCGCTACAAATTAATCGAAAAAAATAAGTTGCTCTATTTAATTAATTAACGAATTATTTTTGGTTAAAAAACGTTTGTAAATAAAAAACACACCTTTTAATTAAAAGGTGTGTTTTTTTTTGTTAAAAATAAAGAAACTTAGACTCTTTAGAAAGCATATCGCTGAGGACCTCCTCTGCGAACTTCTTCACTTGCATTTTCTTCAAATTGTTTAAAATTCACTCTAAATGCATTTGATAATTGAAATGCTGTATTGTAATAAGCCTCATCATCATTCCAAGTAGATCTCGGGCTCAACAATTCTGTTGGAACCCCTGGACATGCTCTGGGCTGTGCCACTCCAAATACTGAATGAATATGATAATTTTCATAGGTATAATCACTTAAATCTCCATTTAAAACTGCCGTAATCATGGCACGCGTATACTTCAATGGCATTCTTCTTCCTACTCCGTATTTACCGCCAGACCAGCCTGTGTTTACCAACCACACATTAACGCCTGCATCTTTCATTTTTTTACTCAACATTTCTGCATATCTTGTTGGATGCAAAGGCATAAAAGGTGCGCCAAAACAAGCTGAGAAACTTGGTACTGGTTCCGTAACACCTGCTTCTGTCCCTGCTACTTTTGCAGTATAACCCGAAATAAAATGATACGCTGCTTGCGCCGGAGTTAACTTAGAAATCGGAGGTAAAACTCCAAATGCATCCGCAGTTAAAAAGAAAATATTTTTAGGGTTTTCGCCTATTGAAGGTTTCTTTATATTATCGATATGATAAATAGGATAACTAACTCTTGTATTTTGAGTGATTGAAGTATCGGCAAAATCAACGACTCCACTTGCATCCATTACTACATTTTCTAAAATTGCCCCTTTTTTAATCGCTGCAAAAATTTCTGGTTCTTGTTCCTGTGATAGATTAATCACCTTGGCATAACAACCACCTTCGAAGTTAAATACTTTATTTTCAGCAGTCCAACCGTGTTCATCATCTCCAATTAAACTTCTATTTGGATCTGTAGATAAGGTTGTTTTCCCTGTTCCTGATAAGCCAAAAAAGATGGCAGTGTCCCCTTCTTTACCAACGTTTGCAGAACAATGCATGGGTAATGTATTTTTAAATACAGGCAATATAAAATTTAATGCAGAAAAAATTCCTTTTTTAATTTCCCCTGTATACCCAGTTCCTCCGATTAAAGCAATTTTTTTTGTGAAATTTAAAATCGCAAAATTATGCTGTCTTGTTCCGTCTATTGCCGCATCAGCCATAAATCCTGGTGCATTAATAACGGTCCATTCGGGAGAAAAATCTTTTAATTCTTCTTTAGTTGGTCGTAAAAACATGTTGTATGCAAACATATTACTCCAAGGATATTCATTTACGACTCTAATATTTAGTTTATAATTTTCATCTGCACAGGCATAACTATCTCTAACAAAAATTTCTTTTTCAGATAAATACGCAACTACTTTATTATATAACTTATCAAACTTATCCTCTTCAAAAGGCAAATTAATTTTACTCCACCAAACTTCGTCTTTGGTAATGTCGTCTTTTACAATAAACCGATCCATCGGTGAACGTCCTGTAAATTCTCCAGTATGAACAGCAATTGCGCCTAACGAAGATTCGACGCCTTGCTCTTTTTCTAAGGTTTCTTCATGTAACTCATTATTAGTTAACTGATAGCGAACTGTTGCATTTTTGATTCCTAGACTATTTAACGAAATCGATTTCGTATTTGTATCTACCATATCAATATATTTTGGGTTTTAATGAACAACAAAATTAAACAATATTTTAAAACAGGCTTATTTAAAATAAGAATTATTAATTTATTTTTTCTAACCACACTTTTTTAGGAATATTACAATCATTGAAATCCAACCCATTATAAAAAACACCCCTCCTAAAGGGGTTACAAACCAGATAGATTTGGCAGTTACTGACGTTAACTGTATCAAGTATATAGAGCCCGAAAAAAGTAAAATTCCTGCAAAAAAAAGAGCACTTACTATGTTTTTTTGTTTTGTCGTAAATGCTTCAAAATTATTTACGAATAACAACACAATTACATGATACATTTGGTACCGAATAGCCGTTTCGAAACTTAATAACTGGTCTGAGGTTAATATTTCCTTTAAAGCATGGGCTCCAAAAGCGCCTAAAACAACCGCTGATAATCCAAAAAAACAAGTTATTATTAAATTTTTAAACATTTATTGATGTTTTTGTTTAATTTTAAACAATTAGTGTACCTTCGTTAATGCAAAAATACAACTTTCATTTATGAAAAAAATTCTAATTATTGGTGCCGGAAAATCTAGTTCTTATCTTATTAAATACTTATTAGATAAATCTGAAGAAGAAAACCTATACTTAACAATCGCTGATATTTCAACAGAAAATGCCTTAAAACTAATCAATAACCATAAAAATGCTAAAGCGATCACTTTAGATATTTTTAATACATCTGAGCGTGAGAGCCAAATTAAAAAAACAGATATTGTAATTTCAATGTTGCCTGCTCGTTTTCATACAGAAGTTGCCAAAGATTGCATCACATTTGAAAAGCACATGGTTACAGCTTCCTATGTATCTGAAGAGATGAAAGCCTTGGATGAAGCTGCGAAAGAAAAAGGATTGATTTTCATGAACGAGATTGGCCTAGACCCAGGTCTAGATCATATGAGCGCCATGCAAATAATTGATAGAATTAGAGAAAACGATGCCAACATGTTACTTTTCGAATCTTTTTGCGGTGGACTGGTAGCTCCTGAAAGTGACAGCAACTTATGGAATTACAAGTTCACTTGGAATCCTAGAAACGTTGTTCTAGCCGGTCAAGGAGGCGCCGCTATGTTTTTACAAGAAGGTACTTACAAATACATTCCTTATCATAAACTATTTAGACGAACAGAATTTTTAAATATTAATGGTGCTGGAAGATTTGAAGCATATGCAAATAGAGATTCCCTAAAATATAGAGGTATATATGGATTAGAAACGATACCAACGATGTACCGAGGAACCATTAGAAAAGTCGGCTTTTCTAGAGCTTGGAATACTTTTATTCAATTAGGTATGACAGATGATTCTTACACAATTGAGGGTTCGGAAAATATGAGTTACCGAGATTTTATTAACTTATTTTTAGCCTACTCTCCATCTGACTCTGTTGAGTTAAAATTACGCTCTTATCTAAAGATTGATCAAGATGATGTAATGTGGGAAAAATTAGTTGAGCTAGATATTTTTAACCCAAATAAAAAAATAGGTTTAATAAATGCAACTCCCGCAAAGATGCTTCAAAAAATATTAGAAGAGGCTTGGACCTTAAAAGAAGACGATAAAGACATGATCGTTATGCAGCATCTTTTTGGTTATGAAATTAATGGAGAAAAATTACAAATAGAAAGTAGTTTGGTCGTAATTGGTGAAAATCAAACGTATACAGCTATGGCAAAAACTGTTGGTTTACCTGTTGGAATTGCAGCTTTAAAAATTTTAAAAGGTGAAATTAAAACTCCTGGTGTTCAAATACCAACTAATAAAGAAGTTTATGAACCAATTTTAAAAGAATTAGAAAATTACGGAATAATATTCTCAGAGAAAAAAACGCAGTATTTAGGATACAACCCTAATAATGTGATTGGCTAAGGTTTGTGATTAAGAGAAAAAATAAAGAAGTAATCTATATTTTGTGATACAGATTACTTCTTTATTCTTTTTAAATAACAAGGACTAACTACATTTTTAAATAAAAGTCCTTTGTTAAATTAATATATTCTTTTGTATACTTATGACGCGTAGTTTCTATAATTAAATGCTCCTTTTTTATGGTGGTTTGATGAAAAGAAAACGACAACAAACCTCTTTTTATTTCTGATGATGGATTGCCTTGAACACGGCAAATCTTATTTAAAAATAGTTTATTATCTTTAGCTAAGTTTATAAAACCCTCTTCTTCTTTTGATGGAATAATAACTGAAAATACACCATTTTCTGATAAAATTTTCGAAACTCCTATTATCAATTCCTCAAATGAAAGTGAAGTTGTAAACCGGGCTTTATTTCTTGAATTGTCTTTGGTTCTAAACTCATCTGTATAAAAAGGCGGATTAGAAACAATCAAATCATAGGTTTCTTCTTCTTCAGCAATTTCATTCGAAAATTCTTGAAAAGTAGCATTGTAACAATACAAACGGTCGGCCCAATCAGATTTTTCAAAATTCTCTACACTTTGTTCATACGCATTTTCATCAACCTCAACAGCATCAATTATCATTGCATCAGCGCGTTGAGCAAGCATTAAACCAATAACACCTGTACCAGAACCAATATCTAAAATTGAATTGGGATAAGTATCTAATGTACACCAAGCTCCTAATAAAACACCATCCGTACCAATTTTCATGGCCGTTTTATCTTGATAAACTGTAAACTCTTTAAATTTAAATGGTTTCATCAAACAAATATTACATATTATTTTAAAATAAAATAGTAATAATTCTATAAAATTATTTTAGAACTTTCTTTTAGTCTACCTTCCCCTAAATACCTGATTTTCATTAATATAAAATTACGAAATTATGAAAAAATTAACAATAATATTAACGATATTGCTTTACGCCTCCTGTTCAACAACTACTGAAACAATAACACCCGTCGTTGTCGAAATAGTTCCCAGAAATGTAGAAATTGTTTTAACAACAAATGCACCCAGCTTCGACGAAATATGGGTTACTTACAAAGATTTTGATCTTACACCACCCGAACAAGACGTCTTTGGCGCCAGACAATTCGACTATGATAATAGTGGAAATCCAGAACCCATAATTATTTCGTTACCAGATTACAAGTACCGCAAAATTGAAGGAAACTCCTATAGAAATAATGACTTACCTTATATGATAAAAGCTCAAATATATATTGATAATGAGCTCGTTTTAAGTGAAGAAAGTGTTGGCTCAGAGGGTATTTATGCTACTATAAATTTTAATTACACCATTCCGAATTAGCAGCTATATTGCTATTTTAATTTACCCTTACAAACTCTGACAACTATTCTGTTTTTAACGTAAAATTCACTAGAATATTCGATAACTAAAAGCCAAGAATTAAGACAAGCCTTAATTCTTGGCTTTTAATATATTAGTCACTTAAGTATTTTACTTTTCTAGTATAGAGAAGTAAGCATCACTACCCCTCCTTTTCTGAACTTTCTCTTGTTCAAATACGAATATCTTAATACCTAAAGAAATAAAAATACCTCAATTATTATATTGATAATAACCCGTGCTTAGCAAATATATCTATATCCGGCATTCCTAAAAGCTAGGGTAACCCTCAAATAAGACAATATGTAGATTTTGATGAATTATTCTTAATCCGTCCATTCCTTGCACCCTAAAGCGAATAGTACGCTCACCTATTATTTATCAATAACTTACTGCAATTGAAAACAGTAAAATATGATGTAAAAAAAAATACCTTGCATAAAATGCAAAGTATTTAGTAGAGAGGAAGGGATTCGAACCCTCGATACGTTGCCGTATACACACTTTCCAGGCGTGCGCCTTCGACCACTCGGCCACCTCTCTTTTTTATAAATACAATTCTATTAATCCTTCCGGAGTTTCAACTTGTATGGTATTGTTTTCTCTATCCACTTTTTTAATAAAATCATCAACCATAGGAATAAAAATTTCTTTTCCTTCTCGGTCTATTTCAAAAAGTGGTTGCGCTGCTTTGTCATTTATATGAACAATTTTTCCGACTTCACCAAAATTTACATCCACCACTGTAAAACCAATTACTTCATGAAAGTAAAACTTATCCCCAGATAATTTTGGTAACATTGTTGAAGGTAAATAAATTCCGCATTTTAAGATTGAATCTGCTTCTTCATCAGAATACACATCTTCAAACTGAACACGTAATTGATTTCCTTTATGGAGTGAACTTTTTTCAATAAAAAATGGAACCAAATTTGGGCCGAATTCGACATAAACTGATTCCATTTCTGTGTACAACTCAGGTTCGTCAGTATCTAATTTGATAACAACCTCTCCCTTAAAACTATATTTTGTAACGATTTTGCCTAAATAAAAACAATCTTCTTTACGCATTGTCGTATAAATTTATAATTTATTCTGCTGCCTTTGCTGCTGCTTCATCAATTGTTTCAGGAGCCGCTTCAACAGCGTCTTCAACCGCAACCTCAGCAACCTTTTCAACAACTGGTTTAGCCGCTTCTATTCTTGCTTCGTTTACAGCTTTTTCTGCTGCTAAGGCTTTCGCTTTAGCGTCAGATTGTGCTTGAGATAATCCAGCTTCTTTATCAGAAACTTTCGTTGCTTTCTCTTCTAACCAAGCTGCGAATTTTGCATCTGCTTGCTCTTGTGTTAAAGCACCTTTACGAATACCTCCAACTAAATGATTCTTTAACATTGCACCTTTATAAGATAAAATGTTTTTAGCAGTATCAGTTGGTTGTGCACCATTTTGTAACCATTCTACAGCTTTATCAATGTTTAAATCGATAATTGCAGGGTTCACATTTGGATTGTAAGTACCTATTTTTTCTAAGTATTTACCATCTCTTTTTGCACGAGCATCAGCGGCAACGATCCAATAGAATGGTTTCCCTTTTTTACCGTGTCTTTGTAATCTAATCTTTACAGACATAATTTGTTAATTTATTAAGGTTCTCGACCTTTGTTATTAATAATCTTACTATCTCGTAGTAAGTGGGCGCAAAAATACAAAACCTTTTTAAACTAAAACTAGATTTTTAAATAATTTTTATGGCGTTCGAGCAGGCTTTCTCTACTCGCTTTTTTTATCTCGAAGTTTCGATACAAAAAAGAGCTCAAACAAACCGTTCAATCCCTAACGCTTGCTTACAAATCATAAGAAATCGTTTATAATTCATCTTTCTAAAGCTACTTTACAAACGCTTCGAATGTTTTTAATTTTAACGTTTTTAAAAATTTAACTTTCCTTTTAGTTTTAGCATAATTCTTTTTTGCAGCTACAAAACGCTCTTCAATAATTGATAAACTTTCTAATTCGGAATTGGAAGGCGTATCATAACTCGTCGCTATTTTACTATACAAATCAGACATTTTTTCTCTTAACTGATCTTCTGCAGAACCTACATAATTATCTCCCGTAGTGATCACTAAAATCTCTTTTAGCGCAGTTAATTTGTCCACCATTTTTTTCTTATTTAACTCCGTCGCTTTTAAAAGAATCGCATCTAACTCATACACCATATAAGCCAGCTCTTCAATCATATCATACATTTTCATCGTTGTATTATGCTTAAAAACTCTGTCTTGTTTACTTAAATTAGATGCAGGATCATAGATAAGTTCTATGTTTTGGCTATAAGTCTCTTTCCCTTTCTTTAAAATAGCAGTATACGTTCCAGCTTTTGCTATGGGCGAGGTAAACCCTCCATAACTAAATGTTTTTCCTTTGGCTACTTTAGGATTTTTAAGTCGATAACTCCAATTTACAATATTAATTCCTTTCGATTTCCCAGGACCTAGTTTACTAATTGTTTTTCCGTTCTCATCTTGTATTTCTAAAGTCATTTTTCCAAAAGTATGACGCCTACTCAAGTGATATTTAATCTGTGCCGCCTTACTAGGATTTGCACCAACAAACTGGGTTTCTGCTCCAAAACTCCCCGAAAAACTCCCTTCTTCGAAAATTACTGTTGGCTTTGTCTCAAAAAAATGGACTTTTTTAGCCAATACCGCGTCGTTAATCTCTCTCAAAGGTGAAATATCATCAATAATAATAACACCTCTACCAT
>Ga0209712_10004892_pt1 | contig 10560 bp, 9 predicted proteins | sample ArcOceMetagenome_FD_187443 | JGI IMG/M metagenome (GOLD analysis project Ga0209712, IMG submission 187443) | Marine eukaryotic phytoplankton communities from Arctic Ocean - Arctic Ocean - Greenland ARC118M Metagenome (SPAdes) (version 2) | ecosystem: Environmental > Aquatic > Marine > Oceanic... | reverse complement strand
AATAAATTAGGAAAAACTAATTTCCCCGAACGTGGCAACAAGATTTACTTATAATGCAGCACCAACAAGGAGGTTTTCCTGAACATTTATGCAGACCACCCTCACTTGAACATGCGTACGTATTGGACAAATACGTGGAAAATAGCTGTTTGCTGCAACTAGCTGTGTAGGTTGAAGTTGTGGACTATGATGATACTTTCAGAAACAGCATAGCAGGGAGCAAAAAATAATTGCCAAGACTGCATTCTCAACTTGAAGTTTTCATTGTATGTTGAAGTGTTGGGATGCCATTTTGTCGCCGCCTTGGCTTGGGCAAAATGAATGTCTGTCCGTCGTTGCATTTCGCGGTCAAAGGTGAAAGTTCGTTGTATTTCGCGGGAACAACGAAAGTTCCGGCAATGATTGGGAGGGAGGGCGGGATGGAGACCAAAAGTCGAACAGAACTAAAAGATGCGACGTATCAATAAGACGAGACGTAAGACGTGTGATCAACAACACACAACAACATAGTCGATAAAATCTTCTGTTCTTCTTGAACTTTCATTCATTTTTTGTCATTGATTTTAATCCACCAAATCCCCCCAGGAAAGTGATCTTACCCATAATATCCGGTCATTAATACAATCCACCATGAGGATCATGAATGTCAGCAATTTTTCAAGGATCCGTCGTCATGTGATCATGGGGAGCAACACGAGGTCTTCGTTGTTACAATCTGCAGCATACAGATCTTCTTTCACTCCCCTTTCAAGCTGCTTAATGTCAAACTCCAATGTCGTCCGCTTCCAGAGTTCCCAGAGTGCCTTGGAAGACTCTGAGAAATCACTTTTTCATGCCGATCGCAGCATGCTTTCGATGAACGACAGTGATTTGGATAAGCAATTGCGTTCAGATATCAAGACTATGGGTTCTATGTTAGGTAAGTAGTGAATCATTGCAGCACTTTGGTAAATTTGATACTCGTACTATCTCTCGGGATATTTTTCATCAAAAGTGTACTGATCACTTTGCCAATCTGTAATCTACAGGAGGAACGATTCAGCATTTTGCGGGCACAGAAATCTTTGACAAAGTTGAGAATTTGAGACTAGCTGCAAAGGTGAGAATCATGAATCTAGAACTTAAAAAGTGCACATTATGCAGAATATTTATAACTTAATTGTTCATGAACCACCCTGGAAGGCTTGGCGAGATGCAGGGGCTGGAAGAGATGATACCCAGAAAAATGCCTGTGATAGTGCATTCAAGTCAATGTGTGACACTACAGTGTCTCTCTCAAATGAAGAGTTGAAAACAGTTTCCAGAGCCTTTGCACACTTTTGTGCCATTGCAAATGCAGCAGAATTCCATCACAGGAATCGTAGGAATGAGCACAGGTTAGGGTTATATGCCACTTCTGAAGGAAAAGATACTGCGGCAGCAATGATCCCAGCTGATGATTCATGCGGTGGTGTTTTGCCTCAACTATTAAAAAGGGGTGATTTGACTGCTGAGCAGATTCATAACACCTTATGTACTCAACAGGTTGAATTGGTGTTGACTGCGCATCCGACAGAAGTGAATCGTCGCACGCTTCTTGATAAACATCGCAGAATCCAGCTGATGCTTACTAAGGCAGACGAGTTGAGGTCAAAGGGTGCTGTCACTAATTTCGAAAAGAAATCGGTGAATGATAATCTAAAACGTGAGATTGCACTGATTTGGCAAAGTGACGAGCTTTATCGCCAAAAGCCGTCTGTGCAAGAGGAAGCAGAACGCGGCACCTTGGTTGTCGAGGCTGTCTTGTGGAAAGCTTTACCGAGTTTTTTAAGGAAATTGGATGCTACCATGGTTGATAATCTTGGAGAGCAATATAATCTTCCTCTTGATGCTGCTCCTTTCAAATTTTCAAGTTGGATGGGGGGTGATCGGTACGTACTACGTCATCAATCTTTTCTCATGTTTTAATTCAACATTACGTGTACCAGCATCTTATCGTGTTTCCTTGGTGCAAATGTAGTGATGGAAATCCAAATGTGACACCTAATGTGACCCGTGAAGTTTGCTTGAGAAATCGTATCCGTGCAGCCACATTGTTGAAGGACGATTTGGGTGAGATTGCAGGTCGGCTTTCAACAACATTCTGTAGCGATGAACTTCGAGAGAAAGTGGGAGAAAAGGCCAGAGCTCCTTATAGAGCATACATTGCATCGATGATGGCAAAACTTGGCTTAACAATTGAGTGGGCAGAACAGGAATTGAAGAATGTACAGGGGATTGCTCCAAATTTCGAGAAGATTATTGATATCGATGAAATTTATCTCACGAAGAAGCAGCTCACAGATGAAATACTACTCATGTATCACTCGCTGAATGATACCGGTAATAAATTAGCTGCAGAAGGAAAGGTATTGGATTTGATAAGGAACTTGAACGCTTTTGGTTTGACTCTTTGTCCACTCGATGTAAGACAAGAGAGCACAAGGCACACTGAAGCTTTGGATGCAATCACTAGGCATCTCGGCGTTGGTTCCTATGCTGAATGGGACGAGGCTACTAAACTTAGTTGGCTCCAGGCTGAATTGTCTTCCAAGAGACCTTTGATTCGCCGTTCCGACTGGAAAGACAATGATAATTTCTCAGATACTGTGAAGGATACCCTAGACACGTTTCAGATGGTTTCTGAGCAACACGACGACAGTCTCAATGCTTACGTCATTAGTCAGGCTACAACTGCAAGTGATGTCCTTGCCGTCCTATTATTACAGATTGATGCCGGTGTAGAGAAACCTCTGCGTGTTGTGCCCCTTTTCGAGACTCTGGAAGATCTTAAAGGAGCAGCTGAAACAATGAATACGCTATTCAGTTTGCCTGCATATAGGGCGACAATTGGTGGCAAACAGGAAGTTATGATAGGTTACTCTGATTCGGCCAAGGATGCTGGGCGACTTGCTGCTAGTTGGGCCCAGTACGAAACACAAGAAGCTTTGGCTGGTGTCGCCAAGGAACACGATGTAGACCTCGTCTTCTTCCATGGTAAAGGAGGTACAGTTGGTAGAGGTGGCAACCCTGCAACTTTTAAAGCTATCTTAGCACACGCTCCAGACACCATAAATGGGAAATTTCGTGTTACTGAACAAGGAGAAATGATCTACCAAAATTTTGGACACCTAGATAGGGCAGAAAGAACCATGGATATTTACACTGCCGCGATTTGCGCTGAGAAACATACCGATCGCCCCTCTCCAACTGCCGAATGGAGATCTTTAATGAACAAACTTTCTGACATTAGTTGCGATGCCTACCGTCAGATAGTTCGGGAGGACGAGAGATTTGTGCCTTATTTTAGATCTGCTACACCGGAACTTGAACTTTCTGCATTGAATATTGGATCTAGGCCTGCAAAAAGAAATGCTTCTGGTGGGGTTGAAAGTCTAAGAGCAATCGTAAGTACTTATCCTTTATTTATTTGAAATATGAGTAACCGCTTATCTCACATCCTCTCATTGACAGCCATGGATTTTTGCATGGACTCAAACGAGACTGAACCTTCCGACATGGCTTGGGGTTGGAGAAGCAGTGAGTGAAGTTTTGCGATCTGAAGACGGTGATAAATTACGCTCGATGTACAAGGAATGGGGGTCATTCCGCACAACCATGGACTTGGTTGAAATGGTTCTCGCTAAATCTGAGCCAGCAATCGCCAAGCATTACGAAGACGTACTGGTGAAAGACGAGAAGGCAAAAGAATTGGGATCTGCGATCAGGCAAATTCACCATGACACGGAATCTGCTGTTTTAGATCTCGCAGGTCATAAAACATTCTGCGAGACAAATCTTTTGCTTCAGCGTGTGTTGCGTGTCCGCAATCCATACGTTGACTGTAGCAACGTATTACAAACAGAAATCTTGAAGCGATTGCGCGAGTGCGACGATAAGGAAGAAGAAGCCCTTTTGAAGGATGCGTTGTTGATTTCCATCACAGGAATTGCGAACGGCATGGGAAACACAGGTTAATAAACATGTCATAAACATGTCATATAAACAGTTCTATTATTTATTCTTGCCTAGAGCCACAACGGTTTCAGATTATGCTCCGTTTGCATTACGTGTTTCTTATTGTTTTATAAATACAATGTCTAATATTATTAATTCAGCTGCTTCTCTGCACCAACTCTTTCGATGTTAAAAAATTACAAGGCTTTTCTGGCAACTTCATCGATACTTGTTCCCGTTGTTGGCAAACAATCCAGCAATTCATAAAGACAGAACTGGCAAAGTGAACAATCCTCTGGGCAGACGTCAGTTCCACACGTGATCTCGCCATCGCTAATTTTCTCCTCCGCATCAGAACACACACACGAAGTGCGTGCAGGATCGTCGAAGCTCCGCAGGGCACCACATGTTGCTGTGAGGTCGAGAAGCCTGATAGTGGTATAACATATGTCAGCACAGTAACAAGAGGAAATGAGACGAAACCAAAAATACGATTGCTTACCAATGTCTTGAGTAAGAGCTACAAACGGATAGCTCAAAAGGAGCTGTCGGAAAAGAAGTAGGGACTTGCACTGGCGCCGGGCTGACGCTCGGTCTAGGGTCATCATCTGGTGGTCCATCTGGGCAGGGGATTTGTGACAGGCACTCATTGCATATAGGGCAATCAAGTGGGCAGTCCTCTTCCCTGCAGCTTATCTCACCTTTGGATTCACGTTCGATTGCTTCAATGCATTGTCCAGTTTCGGTCACATCTCTTAACCTACAATAATCAAAGTATGTTAGTGCAAATCCGATGCAAGTTAGATGTATCGTTCGTGCTCGTACTTACCACCGGTCAGAATAAGAGGCACAATTTTGAAGATCAAAGGCTAATGACGGGCTCAATGTAGGAGCATCGGTCTCACAATCAAGAACAGAATTCATACATGTATTACAAATTGAGCAGTTCTCAGGACAGGGAAGACTATCGCAGGTAATCGACCCTATGGCGACGAGAGATTTAGCGTTCTTGCATTGTCCATCTGTCATTAATTCATATGTCCACGAATTTCGATATTCATTGCAATTGATAAGGTCAAATGAAGCGGTTGGTGCTAGTGTGGTTGGTGATAGAGTGGGCAGCTTTGATGGTAATTTGGTTGGCTTTGTTGTTGGAACAGTTGATGGAACGGGGCTTGGTTCATCTTTGTAGCAATCAAGAATATTTGTCAGGCAATAACTACATAGCTCGCATTCTGGAGGACATCGATCGGTTTCGCAATTGATTCTCCCATTGGCAATTTTCTGCTCTGCATCAGAACACTGACACGTAGAGAAAGTATCGTCACATGTTTCTGTCAAATCAAGCAGCCTATTGTAACGATTTCGTGGAAAAAAATCAAAGGTGTGCATCATTAGTTACTTGCATAAAAAAAGCACGTTCACGTTCCATCATTTGAAAATAATATCCTCACTCACCATCTTCTGCTGTAACTTGCACAAATTTGCAAGTCAAATATAATCGATGGGAAATCTGTTGGTGTCTCACTTGAAATTAAAGATGGGTTGACGCTCTTCGTAACAGATGGACTCGGCATGGCAGTAAGTGAAGGTTTACTGCTGGGGGAATGGCTAAAACTAGGACTTGCTGTGATGGTTGGGCTGGTTGTCGGGCTCTCCCCTTTCGGGCTCGAAGGATTCGCAGACGGCGCAGGAGAACAATCGTAATAATCATCGTCATAATGATTGTATTCATATTTGTAACCTTTGCCATAGTAGTGGTATTCATTGCCTTCCTCCTCGCAACCATTCTTTGAGCTCTTTGTCTTTTTACTCTTCTTTTTGCTCTTTTTAATGCTCTTCGAGTTGCCTTTACCGTGTTCTTGACCATAGTCATCGCCCTTCCAGTGCTTCTCGCCCTTTCCGCTTATTATTGTCTCTGAAACGATGGCATGATAGGAGATTTGCTTTGCCTTTTTCGGTTCGCGGAGACGACGGGTCTCTTCATGCATGCCATCACGACTCTTATCATTATTATGGATACCTTTTTCACCGAGTACGGCTGTGATGGTAAGAATAAAGAGAAGCGCTCCCGTTGCCAGGCGCATATTGCTTTATTGTACAGTCCTGGTGACAAAAGAGAGGATAGGTGGTGAGGCTGGGTGTTGAAGGGTTGAAGGTGGTTTTGTAAATCCTTGGTAGTGACGAAGTCGTCAGTACCAATTGCGCCAATGTCACTTTTGTTCATTATTTCACCTGAGTTCGACCGCTTGGTTCGACATGTTTGCGACATAACAGCACTAAAATAAAGGTGCGCGCAGACCTTCACATAAAATCCGTTTTGACAGTCGAGCCGAGTCGTGCATCCAAACCAAAAATCTGTGTCCCAAAACTTACATAACCCCCGACCAACGTCCAAATGACTGAAATTCAATCTTGATAACATTTTGATCAATTCTTGTTTGAGTGGCTGCTATGTATGCTACACACGTACCGGTACGTGTAGTTAAAATAATAATTTACAGGATGAGAAGGTTTGTGTGACAACATCCAACAAACTGTTTATTCTGTCGAAAATTCGCCCAACCTGTGTTGATTGAAAATAACGTTATTAAAAGTGTGGCTCGAGGAGTACAGCTTCATTGGAATTAAATCACAATACGCGGCGTCTCCATTGCTCAAATTGTATAATGTTTTCTTCTATATTATTAGATGGGTTATGCAATGGTCAACGATGCAACTCAGTGAGTTACGACACATATGTGTGCAACGCGAAAGCATTCGCGAGGGAATTCAAAACAAAAGAATCTGGTACGGTTTACACTTCTGAGAGTGCTGAGGGCGTCGAACATTTCATTCCGCACACCGAAATAGCAGCTGCTCTCGCGCATCAGCATTGGATCGAGGAACGCATGGAAAAGAGATATGGCGCATGCGACACTTCGTTACGTCGATCCATGTCGTTTGCCGAATCTACACTATCATCGTCTCAAGATTCTTCATACAACAGCGTCTTTAGCGCCTCAACTGCAATTACAGGTCACACGAACAAATACGGCATTCCTACTGTAACCACCCCGTCTTCATCACCAAAAAGAAAGTCAAAAAATAGAGTGCAACGTGTGTCTAGTAGAGATCGTTATGCGACGCGTGCATCAGCTAGAGGATCAAATGATTGGGATTATAAAATGGACGTGAAGATGGACCATGAGGTTGACCTCAAGAAATCCGCGTTGAAGTCTGTGGTGCATCTGAAAATGAATGCTCAAATGAGCGATTTCTACAGAGAGGATTTTCTGCTTTCTTTTCCTCAATTCCCTATACCAAAAGAAATGGATATGCGCAAAGTAGTGTTTCAAAGTAATTGGGGATCATCCGAGGCAAGAGCGCGAAAGAGATCTATCGATTATGTTCCTGGTTTAATCAAATCCGCTTCATCCATGAGTAGCTCTTCTGAACAATCTTCTGCCTTCCCAACAACAAATGCCTTCACACCTGTTTTACTAGCTGTTGATAGTTCTTCTTTTCTTGACGTTGCTGTCTCTGGATGTTTGGGATTAATCGATTCCCATTCAAGGAAGGCATCACCGGCTTGCCGTAATCAAAATAAAAACTACCTGATGATTGGCAACCGTCAGTCAGGGAAACCTATGCTCGTATGCTTTCTCAAATCGACAAAAGGCAAACCAGACGTCAGGATCTACGCAACAAGGCCTAGAATACCCGAACAGGAACCAATTACAAAAAGTGACGAATTAGGTATAACGGAAGAACCTTTCCCACTGTATTCTTGGGCAGAACTGAGAATAGAGAGCGAATTCCCCGATGAAAATGCCAAATATTTCTTACACATGAGCACCGGTGCAAAGAACAGGTTCCAGCGTCGACCTTTGTACAGCGCTTACCATGAATGTGCTGGATCAACAGATCTTACTGTGCTTCGACGAAAGGAAGATCGAGAAGGGAAGGGAAGTAGTAAGGATGAAGATCGCAAAAGTGAATTCTTGCACTGTGCAAGGGTTTGCGTCCGTACTGATTCTAGTATGTGCAATCAGGAGACAAGTTACATGATTTCAGTTGTGAAGGATGCTGGATTTGCAAACATTTTGGCAATGGTTGCAATTATTGATGAATTAATTGAATTCGCAATGAGAAAGAAGTGTGCTATGCAAGCGTGGAAGTTTGCAGCAATTCAAAAAAATGATGTTTGTAAATAAAGCAGTTCCGTTTTTGTTCACTCTATTTTTTCTATATTTATTTTTAATTTGTGCATGCTTTTGGTTCTGGAGTGCCTTTTTATTACAATGTGTTTCTTTCTTTTCTCTAATTAGCTAGTTTTACAATTTCTTTCTTTCAATACGGCACGGTACGCTCACATTCATGTCACCGCCTCCCTTGTTATTACAAAAGGAGGCATTCACTAGTATTCATCAGCCTATCCTTCTAAAATGATCCAAACATCATGTTTGCATGTCTAGTTTTTCTGGCACGTCTCCCACTAGGTTTCGCGTCATCATATACAGAATCTCCCATCGTGGATATCGTGGAAATAGAATAGTCATCAGATTCAATATATTCAATCATCTCAGGTTTACCCATGTTATCAAGCTGTATCTTGGTGGGAGTTACCATTGTCGGAGTAGTTGTTGGAGTTCCATCACAGTGATCAAGAATGACACTTTTCTTCGGAGTAGAATGTAAGACCGGACTGTACACTTTGTCTATTTTGATTTCATCTGACGGATCAGGAATCCATTCCCCTTTTGCGAGCGTCCGTATGCTAGAACCTTCTTCAACAGCATTATTGTTGACGAAAGTGAAGTTAATTGTGACCACCATGGGAGGTTTGTATTTTGGATTCTTCGTATTCTCTTCAGTGTCCGTGTACAGTACTGTAGGCTGGGGCAAGCAACTTTGGCGATATTGTGAGGACAGTTCCTGCGTGGTTCCGTTATTACTTTGCTCTAATACCGTTCAATAGTGAAATTGACAGGATAAGAAAGTCTGTTTCTACTGCAGAAAGAATCGCTAGCTAGTATTGCTTACGTGGTGTACTGTACAAACAGTATTTACTTGTGTGGGTTGTTTTTGGGAGGTCACCTTTCTTTGTTGGTTTTGAAGTTTTCAAATAAAACCGTTTGTGTTGTTCGGAGTTTATGACACATAGATTTTTTGAATTGTGAGAGGCTATTAATAAATAAACGTGACCCAACTAACTCGTGAGTGACGGACATTTTGGTTCCGTCCAAATCAAATGCCATCATCAATCTCAAATCGAACAAAATCGAACGGACGACCTCTGAATATAATAATAACAACCAACCGAAACACGCGAGACTTTGTTGGCTATCATTCTCTATCGATATGCATGAAGATCCAACCTTCATAAGCGTTTTTTAATTTTATTCCTATCATGACATCGAACACAACATCCCGTCCAGACAATGCATCATCATCAACTGAAAATACCGGTAGTTCCTCCCCTCCAACATCATCATCATCACCAGGAACAACAATCACATCCCCAACAATCATAAACTTAGCAACCCTCCCAATCACAATCATCCTCCACATATTCTCCAACCTCTTCTCCTTCTTATCCAGAATCAGAATGATTACCACCGAACAAGAAGAAATCATGGAAATGACACCCTCCGTGCAAGAAGACTTGAAAACGAGCTTGAACAAGGCGAAGAATGACCAGGAGTTGATTGAGAGGGATATTGATGATCTGAAGAAGAGGCTGGAGAGGCTGGAAACAAGGAGAACGATGAGGGGGAAAGCAATGGCCATGGTAGATAAAAAAATTGATTGATGTTCTATAGATACTATAGCTACTACTCATGGACATGAAGATATAGGATACCGGTATGGATGCATGCTTGAAAATTTTAAAAATAGAAACGATGGAACAAAGCTACTTGTAGCAGAGAAAGGAAGAACGAATGAGCGTGTGATCCAACTTTCAGCAACATGTTTCGGAGCAGAGTGTGCATTGAATACGTGGTTTGACCTGACCCTCTACGTGTACCGGTAAATCTCGATATTGCTTTCCCCGAAACTGTTTTCGAATTCAATCATCACATGAAGAGGAAGATGAGATTAGCTACCATATTTACGTGATGCAAACGGAACAATTGCATCAAATGTGCACGACAATCCAATAGGCAACCTGTGTAACGTCAGGCACGAGGTTGCATGAGGTCTGTAAGCAGGGATGAGTGACGATGTAGGAGGTAGTAAATCAGAAGAGGATAGTCACATTCAGTATAACTTCAAACTTGCTCAAAGATTTTTCAACGAAAATCGGCAAGGGATGAAGCAATAGTGAAGCAATACAGTAGTCCTTTCTCTTATAGATCGTGCAAGAGGCAAATTGCCGGTGAGGTTGCTTGCCATAGTAATTTAATTTGTGCGAGATCAACTACGTGTACGTGTACGCGATGACATCAATATAAACTGAAAGTTAGTACTCATAAACAAATAAAAGCATGGTGCTTCTCGTCAGCTGTCGAAGTTGAAAGTCCAATGTTTCGCTTTCGGAGAAACCCTCCTTGCAGTAGACAAAATGTTGCACCCCCATGAATTCCTCAACTCGCCACAACT
>Ga0209712_10004891_pt1 | contig 10560 bp, 8 predicted proteins | sample ArcOceMetagenome_FD_187443 | JGI IMG/M metagenome (GOLD analysis project Ga0209712, IMG submission 187443) | Marine eukaryotic phytoplankton communities from Arctic Ocean - Arctic Ocean - Greenland ARC118M Metagenome (SPAdes) (version 2) | ecosystem: Environmental > Aquatic > Marine > Oceanic... | reverse complement strand
TCCCTGTGAAGATCTTGAATATCCTGTGCATACCCATCCTTCTTATTAAGAAGACTGTCAGCTGTTTTTATAATGATATGCCCTTCATCTATTAATCTTGCTACTATCGTTTCTTTAGTCATTTTATCTTAGATTATTATGGTTATTTTGCATACTAACTTCTAGCTCTGCTATCTTTTCTTGTATAGAATCTATTGTTCTAGATAAGAATTCTATCTCTTTCGTGGTTTGTTCCATTCGGAAACCATTATGTTGCTGTAGTTGATTAATATCCGTTTTTAGAGCCTTTTCTAATTCTTTAAATTTATAACTAAGTGCCTTAACACCAGTATCGCCATTTAAATTATTAACGACTCTCGTTAAAGTATTAATTCTTTCGTGTACTTTAGAATCATTAATGTTGCGTGCCTTTCTTGATTTGATATCTAAGACCCAGTTTACTACTAATAAGACTATTAGTGATGATAAGATTATTGTATTTAACATATGTGTTTATTTATAATTTATATTGTAATAATTAAAAAAGTTTCAATTGACCGTTTTCAGCAGATACTTTTAGGTATTGCATCTCATTAAAGTTATCGTAGAATTCTCCATTTTCATAATATGGTCTATAATCACTATCATAATATCCGGTGTTGTCTATCCATCGCTTAGCGTAGCTCATACAATATTTTCTACCGGTTCCTTTAAGAACTTATTAATAACTTTAGTTTGAAGATCTAGGATCATTTGAAAGTATTTAGGATCCTTTAGTTTTTCTAATGTAGATTTTAATTCTCTATAACTACCAAAGAACATAAAATCTTTTAATTCTTGAGGTAGTTCGTATTTAATTGAATCCTTTAAAGAAACATCTAATATTGTAGGTACGTTTGATAATGCAGATTGGATCCATCTATGTGGTAATCCTAGTGAATTCATTTCGTTATCAACCACAACAACTGCTGCAAAGTAGTTCTTATAACAACTAACAACTTGATCTATTTTAATCTTTTGAACAGGTTGAAATTCTTTAGATACTTTGCCAAAATAATCAACAAGGTCTGGATTGTAAATACCAAGCTTCTTAAGACGTCTTACTCTAATTGGTTTATAATTACCAATGTAACATGCCTTTTGAATTAACTGATCATGATCAACCCCGAATAAACCTCTATCTGAATAGTCTCTGTCCTTTAGCGCGGTTCTAAAAGAATCTATAAATTCTACAGTTCCGTATCCTTGTGTGAATTTATTGTCAGTATTAAAAAAAGCACAGTAACATTTATCTATTGATTCTTCAAAAGCTAAAGCTGCTTTAAAGTTTTCTTCAGATAATATAGTTGCAATATCTAGTTCTGACTTTAAGCCATGTGGCTTTGGTTTGTGTATTCTATCGTGAAGTTTGCTAATAACTGTAAATTTAGGTATTGTAGTATCTGTTAAGAACACAGATCCTGTTCCTTTAAAGGTTTTAAGACCGTGAATAAATCCAACAATGTCATCGCTTAATACTCCACCGAATAATCCTAAGTTAGATCCAGTTACTATAATCTCGTCAAACTGAGATAAATCCCAATCCAATGAAGGAGTCTTTATATTAAACCATTTATAATGTGAGGGTAAATCTTCTTGCTTTCTAGCAGGCATATGAACTTCAATCTCGTTTGATTTCATTAGTGATCTTAAACCACCATCCAAATCTTCGGATATAATGCCTGCTACTTTTCCTTTCTTAAATGGAATTCCGGATGCTGAATAAACTAATACTTTTTTCATATTGAACTGATATAATTTTATATTTATTATACCTGAACATGTTAAAAAGTTTCAATTATACTTCTTGAACTCTAATAGGTCTCATGAATCTTTCTTCAAGTTCTTGAATAGCTTCCACAATAGGCTGAATATCGACAAGACCTGTTTCACTACTATCACCTACTTCTTTATTGGTTCCTTTTATCTTATCAATAAATGATCCCATAATACCTGACAATGCGTCTGTCATTCCTGATTCTTGAGTACCTACCGTAGAATCTAATTTCTCTACCGTTTCTCCAAGTTTATCAACAGCTTCTAGTAGTTGTTTAGCTAATGCTGTAATTGCATCTTCTCCATCATTTTCTGCAATTCTTGCAATTGCCTCAAACATTCTAGAAGAAGCGTTTATTGCGCCAACATCCATATTATTTGATGACATTGCGATACTACCATATGCTTTAGCTATTTTCTCAGCGGAAGTTGCACTCTTTCCTAATCTATCTGAATTGTCTTCATCCATAAATATTGAGAATGCACCAAGACCTGTAACAACTGATTCGGTATGATTTGCTATACTAGCAAAAGCCAAACCAAATTGTTGCATTGGTATCGCGAGTAGTTTAATAGCAGGACCTCTTGTAAGAAGAGCATCTAATAATTCTATTGGAGTTTTAGTTTTCTTACCGCCAAACAATCCCGAGATTCCATCGATAATAGATGAACCTAAATTCGCAACAGAACCAATCAATCCACCTGCAGCAGAACCAGCAAGTGCGGCAGTCAATGCCAACCAACCAGTTGCTAGAGAAATTAAACCGAGTCCCATTGATGCTAGATTTCCAACACCAATTTCATTCTTTAATCTTGTAAAAATATCTACCATACCGTTAAATGGTGCTAGAATTGCTTTTGTAAATCCATCCATTGCGTTTCCAACGTCAGGCATTTTACTAAATATCCAAGCAATAACCCACATAGTACCTGCTATTAATATCATACCAGCGGCTCCTAATCCTATAGCAGCGGCTCCTACTCCCGTTGTTGCTATTGCACCTATTATCAGAAAAGGTACTGCAAATGCTCCAATACCTAAAGCAGTTGCGATAGACCACTCTAAAGTAGGACCAGCAAAAGTACCTGGCATTACTGAAAATATCCAAGCGACTGCTAAAACAGTTATCGCAATTGAAACCATCATTAACCCAGCCATTGCCATTGCTTTAGGGCTTATAGATGAACCAAATTTTGCAATAAGTATAAATGGAATTCCAAATGCTACTAAACCTATTCCAGCTGAAATTAACCAATCTGTTGGTATTGGTACAAAAGTGTCTGGTAATATTGAGAATATCCAAGCAACTGCTAATAATGATGCAGCTATAGCCGTTACTGTCATAAGAGCCCTAATTAAACCCTTTCTGTCTAATTTACTTATCCTAGCGAATGTTGCTATTAATACAAAAGGTATTGCCATGATTATCAAAGATAGTGCTGCTTTACCAACCCACTTAAGTGGAGGAGATTTATAAGCATCAGGTAGCATGTTAAATATATGAGCTGCTGCCACCATGGATAAAACTATAACTGGAATTGCCAATCCTATTATTAATAATTGTTTAGTTGATATTCTTCTTGTAGCTTTTTCTAGCATCACGAATGCGAATGAAAATGCTAAAATTGCAAGAGAGATTGAAATAATAGGGCCTATTGGTATCATCGCCATATCTGATGGTAACATTTTAAAAATCCATGCGGCTGCAACAAGCCCTGTTGCCATGGCTGCTATAATAAAAGGTACTATTAATAATTTCTTTAAAGATTTTTTATCAAAGGTCAATCCCGAACTCCTAAGACCTATCATTACCCCTGCTATCGCATATGACAATGGCATCATTATAAAACCAACCGCAATTGCTGTAATAAATTGAGCTCCGCTAATTCCACCAGCCGGTAACATCTGCAATATCCATGCCGAGGCAACAACGGCTGCTGCCATTGAAATCATCGCTGCTCCACCAACACCTACCATTTGCATGATACCCTTGATTGAACCTGCACCCATTGAGTTTCCAGTAATCTTATCTAATATCAATCTACCTCCACTTCTTGCGAAAGCTGCAGTAATTGCTAAAAAGACAGGTGTAAGTACTACAAATAAACCGGCAACTGCTATTGCAGTTACTAATTGTCCTACGCTAATTGTTGGCATTATACTAAGAATACTAGTAGCAGCAACTATAGCAGCTGCCATAGAAACAATAACTAAAGCACCTTTAGCGATTCCAATAAAGCTAGGCATTTTGATTTTCTTTTCTTTCTCTGTCTTTTCTTTCTTAGATGTTTGTTCTTTTATAAGATCTCGTATGTTTGTTAAAAGTACTGTATGTTTTGCTAATTCCTTTGCAGAAAAAAGTGCAATGTTCTTAAGATCCGTTGTTAATAGAGATATTGTAGCTAATACCTCTTTTGAATCTTCTGTAATTTTTGCAATTTTATGTAATGGTGCTAATAATATCTTCATTTAGAAATGATAGTTGTTTTTATATCATACTATATATTACAAAAATAACGGACACATTGCCCGTTATTTCTTATAGTTTATAGCTTTGGCATTTTCATGCTTGGCATTTTCATGTTTGGCATTTTCATATTGCCCATCATACCATTCGACTGTTCTTGTTGAGCCGCTTCACCGTTGTTTTTATTCTTTAAGAATTCAACTAAATCTTTCATTAGATAATGGAATTCATAATATTCCATGTTCTCCAATTCAGAAGGCTGTATATGTAGATGGTGATATACGTAAAACTTCGTTTTAAAGAAGTTCTCCAGCGATATCTTGAACAATGAAAAGAGACTTGATGCCGTCGCGAAACCCAATTGGGACGTCCTCCCAGTCATCCCCAAGTTGAACTCTCATATCCGGTTTAATACCAACCTTCATTTGTTCTGCTAATTTATATACTAAACTAAATTTCTTATTAGACCATCCATTCATTTCAACTTCAAATTTAAAGATATCTGTTTCTTGGAATCCTCTCCATTCGCTTACTAAGTAAGGCATGATTTGAAGTACTGATTGATCAATGGACTCTCCTTTGTCTTGTCGGTCTTTAATATACCCTGTCATTTTCTGCATAATACCTATAGTAGGTGGGTGCATGTGAATAGTTCCAAATGATTTTGTTTCAATTAAGAAAGTTCTATCTTCTTCACTATAATATTTATCTAATGATTCAGGAACTTTAAAGTATGTAAAATTATCTTTTTTTACTTCAACTTTATGTTTTTTACCCTTTTTATCCTTATGATCTACTGATAAGTTAGACTCTGGTTCTGGAAATGTAAGATCCCTAATTGATAAAATCAAAAAGAATCTATCTTCTTCACAAAGGTCTTTATAAGACATTCTTTTTTTATCACTAGTTACCCTAGAACATGATTCAACAATTGCATTTAATTTTTCATCAACATCTAAAATACTATTTTCATCAATTGAAGAAAAGTGTCTTATTTCTGCAACCTTTGCAGATCTAATACTAATCTGAGTTCCTTTAGGGTAAAACATACCGGATGACGGTAATGTGTTAACTGAAATATTATGATATCCTAGAACGATATCTGCATCTCTTCCTTCAGGTTGTTTAAATCTATCCATATTGATAGATCCTAAATCAGTAGGTTCTTTTGGTGTTTCGTTTTCTTGGTTTTTAACTATATTTTCATATTGTTTATCCAAGTTCTTGTCTTTGCTTTCGCTCATTTTACTTCTTTTTAAGTTTCTTAATATTATTCTTATCCCAAGCTGCTATTGAGTCTTTCTTCAATTCAATTTCATTTCTAATTATGTCTCTAATAAATGCTGAAACTGAAACTGGTCTCTCTCCTCCTTCAATTGCATCGTTTAAGATTAATCTATTAATAGAAGTTACTTCGCCTTCAGAAAGAAGAACCTGTAACTTTTTCGTCAATTTATCCATTTACGTCTGTTATTATTATATCAATATATTATGTTTTTGTTTCAAAATAATAGGGGAAACGGTGTTGAATCCCCTATTTAATGAATTAAATTATGCTAAAACTTCCTTCCAAGTATCACATCTCCAAGTTACCTCTAAAGCCTGAGCTTCAGTAGTTTCATAACTTAATTCTGTTGTGAAAGGTAATCCAGAAGTAATGAAACAGTCTTCTAAAGTAACTGTTCTGTAAATATCTCCTGCTCTGTTAAATTGTACTACAACGATAGTTCCAACATAGTCTTTTTTAAGACCCATAGCTCCTGTTTGAGGATCATATTGGTTGTTGTACCATTGTCTCATTGACTTATATAAGTATGCTTGATTAGCATCGTTTAAGTTTAATGAAAAGTTAACAGTAACATCTGCTGTTGTAGAATCTGGCATTCCAGCGAAAGAACGCGTAGAAAACTTATATTTCTGCTCGACTGCTGCAACTTCTTTATATAATTCTAATCCTGAGATTGAATTAATATGTTGTAGCATTAAAGGTGCATCCGATACTCCTGCTGGTGGTAAGACAGTTACTTCAAATAAGTTCGCTTGAACTGGTTCGAATTGTCTACCTGATCTACTTGTTTGATCGTTTGAATAATGTGGTAAAGCCATTTTATATTATTTTGTTTTTTTATATATCTTAGTTAAAGTTTCCTGTTTCAATTTCCCCAGTGTTTAAGATAGTTGTTCTGTGAACTACAATCTCTAAACCTTTAACTGGTTCTACGTATGTATCTATAACTCCGATGTTGTTGTCTATAACATCATCAGTATTATTTGTTTGATCCATTGTGTTTTTAAATGCGTAAACTCCACCGTCTGCTTTAACTGATTCCATAAATGAATCTGCTAAAGTTTTGATTTCTAATCTTGTTTGTGTATTGTTGAATTCAAATACATAATCCTTTAGGATAGCTGCGATACCTTCCTGTATATAAATTAGTGCTTCTCTTACGTGAGCAGATGAAAGCGCCGATTTTACAGATTGTTGTGCCGTTTTGTTTCCTAAAATTGTTAAACCAACTCCTCTTTGAAAAACAACTGGGTTAATTCCGAAAGGCTCTAATACGTCTCTATCAGATTTATCAAATGAATATTCCGTTCCTTTAACTCCTGTTCCTCCTACAACTCCTCTTCTTGGACCTGCAACGATTGACCAAGGTGAAGCGCTAGTATATTTATCGATAAAGTTATTAGATATGTATGCTGCTGGTGGAACGATTAAATCTTTACCATTATCTGATACTAATAAACCTGGTCCGTAATAGAATGCATAATTTGCTCCTCCATTAATTCCTGGTAAAGAATATAAAGATGTTGGGTTTTTATCTAAGTTTCCTCCAGTTGCGATAAATGCAACTTTAAATATTCCATCTGCATCAGTAAATGATGGGTTAGTTGAAGATTTAAAATCTGCAACAGTTGGAGCATTTAATATAGCTGAAGCGTTTTGTCTTGCTTTAGCTAAAGATGCTAATTGTTCTTTGTTTTGAATTCCATTTTCATCGAATGAAGAGAATGTATCAACAACGTATCTAAAGTCGATTAAATCTTTATCAACTAAAGCGGCATGTAAACCATTTCCTCCAGTTAATCCAGTTAAACAGTCTTGGATAGATTTATCAGAAAGTGTTGCTCCAGATAAAACTAAAGGCTTATACACTAATGTAGCTGATTCAAATGATTTAACATAAGTATCTGACCATGCTGCTGCAACTTCAACATCACAATATATTGTATATACTGATCCTGATTTTGCTACTCTTTTAACTCTTGCTAATCTGTTAGCTGCTAATGCAGGAACAAAATCTCCTGCTTTTATTGGAAATGTAGCTGGTGTATTTCCAACAGAAGCGTAATCTACTGTAAATGCAGTACCTAATGTTGCGTATGTTCCATCTATTAGTGCAACTGCGTAACCTGTTCCAGCTGCTAATGTTGCTGTTTGTGCTAGTGTAGTTGCGTCTAATGTTAAAGTAGCGTTTGCATCTCCTCCAGGAATTGTTAAAACATCTAATGAAGTATAACCTGCTCCAGCGTTTACTATTTGATAAGTTAATACTTCACCTAAAGTATCTACTGTTAATATATTAATAGTTGCTGCTGTTGTTGGTGAACCACCTGCTAAAGTAACTGGTACGTTAGAACCTGTAAAATCTTCTGAAATTACTCTATCATTAACTCCTGCTTCAATAACATAAGATAATAATTCATAATCTACTGCAGTAGCATATTCATGTCCAACTAAATCAAGTTTTGTTCCAGCGTCGTTAGAAATTGCATCTTCATTAATTGCACAAAATAAACCAGTTCTTCTTGATTCGTTATTGATGATAGTTTCAATGTATAAGTTTCTTCCTTCTAAATCTTTAAATCCTGGGATTAAAGATCCTGTATATTGTGCTTCTAAAGTAACTTGTCTTAAGTTAGCAAATTCAGCTAATTTATCTTTCTTTAAACCATTTGCATCAAAATAAGCTCCATAAACTGGATCAGTAGATGCTGCAGTTGCATCAAAGTTTCCTTTGAATACAAAAATGTCAACCATAAAATCTGAAACATAATCAAAATCATTCATGAATTCAGGTACATTACCTTCACCATACCATTCTCTTGCAGAAATTTCAAATTCTGTAACCGCTTGTGCTTTTCTTACAAAAACAGTAATAGGTGTTTGTTTGATGTTAACTAAATTTAATGCTTGGTTAGAAGCTTCACCAGCAGTCTCTAATGAATTAAGAACTCTTGAATCCGAAGGAGTCATGAATTTATCCATATCAAAAAAGTCTGTGTAGTCTTTTACACCAACAGAAGAAGCTAAAGCAGATATCTTTCCATTAGTTATAGGTCTTTGGTAAGAACCTTTATCAGTTGAATCAAAAGAAGAACTATTTAAAGCTAAGATTGGTCCTCTAGAAAGAGCTTCAACCGCTGATCTATGAAAGAACATTCCTTTTTTCTCTAATTTTCTATCAATTGCTCCGAATACGTTTGAGAATTCTTCAACTGTAGAAATTAATACCGGTGTATTGTAAGGTCCCTTTCTTGAGTGACCTACGATTAATCTAAGTGTTTCAACGTTAATATTTGATGTAATTGACTTATCAAATTCTAAACGATAAACTCCACTTGATTTAAATTGTAATAATTGCGGACTTAGTGCCATAGTGTTTATTAATTTTTATTTTTTTTACTTTTATTATATATCTGTATTTGTTTGGCGTTATTTACTATTTATATTATAATAGATCATAAATATCAAATTGTAAACTACCATCTTGTACATCACTGTCTTTATATAATGTATTCTCCATTAGTTTAACTTTTTCAGGATCTATTATATCTAATAGTTCTTCCACGTAATCTGCGTAATCGGTTGTAGTAAAAAACTCAGTTGCTGTAATGGCTGTCATGATTATATCGTCATGCCCCATCTGAGCACCGTAGCTCCCGTTTCTTAATACTCCAAATAAACTTGCTTCATGAACTGTAACTACGTCATTTACTTTTATTTTATGATTTTCTACTTGTTTTTTAAAGTTTTGACAAAAAACTGATTTATTGTCACTCTTTAATCTTATTCCTGGTTTTAAAGTTTTTGAATCATGTCTGTGTTTAAATCTTAAAACCATTTCATCCTCAAAATCATTACGACCTGGAAATACCGTTTGTAAATATTGTAATAGTATACTTCCGTATGTATTGTACTCTATAATTAGTTTTGTATTTTCACCATTAAATATATCCAAGGCTAGTGTATATAGTATCTTAGCAAAATCTTCAATAGGATGTTCATTACTTCTAAACACTCCAATTTGATTTAATCTAAAGAAGTCATACATAGCTCCTGGGTTTACAAAATTTGTAATATCCTTATCTGCCATTGGTTCTACCTCAAACATATTAATAACTGAATGGTCTCCTCCATTTCCTTCAGCAATATCTACCGAGAACATATAGTATTTTTGACTATTATTAGCATCTTCCGGATCAAAGTCTGGTGAGAATCCTAGGAATCCTTTAGTATCTAATTGTATATTATCGAATTCTTCAAAATCGTACCATTCTAGTTTCTTAGCGCCTTGCCTCATAACTTTCAAAGTTCCGGGGCTTAATAGTAAACTGGATGAACTTGTAAATTCATTTCCGTACTGTCTATTAAAAGCGTCTTCTGAACCTAAGTTTCCTAGTTCTCTTTGATACCATGCATCATCTCTATCAGGGTGTTGCCACCAGTCAATTCTTGTTGCTTTATATTCGTTATTGCCTTGTTCAGCGTCTGCGTAAATTTCATAGAACTTGTTAAAACCATTTGGAGTTGACGTAATGTTAATTCTCGAGATTTTTGAAGCTGATAATGTTGGATATACGTTTTCATAAAATGAATCTACGATTGTTGGGTGAATATGTGCGAACTCATCAAGATATAAATTATGAATAGTAAAACCAATACCTGATTTTGCAGTAGTTGATTGCCCAACTAAACGACATCCGTTATCTGCACGAACATTCATAACATCATACTTAATAATTCCTGGTTTCATAAAGAACGGTAAGTTCTCTAATACAACCTTTGCTTTATCTATAATTTCTTTTGTTGATTCTGATTTGTTGGCTAGTAATAATGTAGTCTTATCATAATTAAATGTAAGGTACCATGCATTAAAAATACTGGCTGTTACGGTTTTACCCATTTGACGAGAAGCCAATACTATATTAAATCTATTATGTTGAAAGTCTCTAAGCATTTGCTTTTGATAATCTCTCAACTTAACCTGCTGAACTCCATTATCTGTCATTACAA
>Ga0209712_10004890_pt1 | contig 10562 bp, 12 predicted proteins | sample ArcOceMetagenome_FD_187443 | JGI IMG/M metagenome (GOLD analysis project Ga0209712, IMG submission 187443) | Marine eukaryotic phytoplankton communities from Arctic Ocean - Arctic Ocean - Greenland ARC118M Metagenome (SPAdes) (version 2) | ecosystem: Environmental > Aquatic > Marine > Oceanic... | reverse complement strand
CTGCATTTAGTAGTTACTACTGGAGTTCTACGGAGTACGGTTTCGATAACGCGTGGAGGCAGTATTTCTTAAATGGTGTTCAGTTCGACCCCAGTAAGAGCACCACGTACTATGTGCGTGCTGTTCGGGCTTTTTAGTTATTTAATTATTTATCAATTTAATACAAGCCCTTGCATTTAGCAGGGGTTTTTATGTTTGGCATATCTTCTTCCTTCAATTCAGCTATTTCCAAACCTCTTAAGTATGTCAGAGACACATTTATAGACGAATGCCCCATAGCCCCCTGAAGCTTTGTTATTGACCCTGTACGCTTAAAGATTTCTATAGCTCCAGAGTGTCTAAATGAGTACAATGTTTGGTCTTGTTCAAGTGTGCTTGATTGTCTCTTAAAACGACTCCAAAGTGTCTTAAAATAACCGTTGTTGTACGAGATTTCTTTAACCTTAAATATGAGTCAGCTTCTTTTTTTTAAGCACTCTAAGCTACCAGTTTTGGCGAATTAAATTATTGACTAAAACAGCGACTATAATTTTTACGCGCACCTACACGTGCACCCTTTATGATAAATGAGTTAAAAGTTGTATACTTGTATCTCTTCTTAAAATTTGTTTTATATGAAGATAGTTGGAGAAATTTGAAATCCTTAATACAGTCCTGCAAATTTATTTGTAAGGGCTGTGTTGGTTTTAGGCACTTGGGGTAGATTATTATTTAAAAAACTTACCAATATTAAAACTAGAGTCCTTAATGCCTAATTTCCCTTTAGCTCTTTTCGATAAAGCTAACCAAGCTTCAGATAATTTTTTTTGAGCTTCATCAGACTTTGATTCATCATCCCAGAAGCTTACTTTATTTAGTTTATAGTTAGATACTGCCATCTCGACAAGTTCTTTTAGAATTTCTGGATTTGAAGGAAGGATGAATTTAGAAACAGCTTGTGCTTTTAAATTATAAACATAACGATTGGCTTTTTTAGAATTGGGATTAGGCGATGAGTCACTATCATCACCTAATAAGGCATCAGTAATATCTCCTAATAATCCTTTTTTAGTTTTTTTTGTGGAACCAAAATTGGATGAATAATCTTTACGGGCTTGTATTTCAAGTTCCAAAAGACTATTCTGAAAAATCTTCAAAGGATGTTCTTCAATATTACTTTGATACAAATCAAGTTTTTGACCGCACCATTCACAACTTGAATCATTTATACTAACTGGATTTTTACAATTATTACAGTTCATTATGAGTGTTTTTTTAGTTGGTTAATCTTGATTTTGAATCATGGATTTTGATTGTCACTAAGTTTACATTCGAGCTTAAAATGGCATAACGAAAACCAGTCAAATCTTCTCTTTTTGTAGCTCTAAACAACGAAAATAGAACCTTAAAGTTATCCCTCAAAGTGTCAAATATTTTTTGTTATTATTTATTGAAAATTTAAAGCGTATGCTTTAATCCACAATTAGAACAAAATTTAGTGTCTTGAGAACATTCGTTACCGCATTCACAAGTAATTGGAAGTATACATCCGCAAGTGTTACATTTTTTATCATCTGCATTTAAATCTACTTTACAGTTAGGACAAGGGTTATATGTATCTCCGCAGTTTGGACAAAATTTATATTTAGGAGAAAAGTCTGTGGCACATTTATCACAAGACACATTGGCTGTTACATTTACTGGAGCAGGTGCTACTTCAGATTGAGAAGTGCCACAACTTCCACAGAAAAGAGCATTACTTTTTAATGATGTGTTACATTTTTGACAAGGTTTTTCGTTGTTTGACAAAGCTCCTGTATTCATTTGGTTTTGAACCATTCCGCCTACTTGATTCGCTAAAGGCATTGCCATTCCTAGACCTACTACTGTCCCCAAAATACCTGAACCTCCAGAACCATCACCGCCTTCACCCCCACCAATATTGGTCGCAGCAGCTTCTGTCGTATCAAAGGTTCTTTCAGTTTTATAAACATTTAATTGTTCTGCACGACGTTTGAGCCTTAGCTTTTCTTCCATGTCCTCAGACATAATGCGATGATAATCTTCTACAATTTTTTTTACACGTTCATCTTCATCAATTACAGTGATTCCTTCAACACTAAAAAAATTAATTTCTAAACCATATTCAGCCATAGCATTTTGAACCATTGGGTGAATTGTTTTACTAAGCTCTGAAACCATATATTCTAATTCAAGAGGTCCTAAGTCTAAATCCTTACTAAGCTTCCAAATAGCACTTTTAGTAGATTCTGTAATAAGCCCTCTAAACATCTTTTTTAGATTGTCTTGGTTGTATAGTTTTGAAACACCTACAATTTCAGTAAGAAACTTTCTAGAATCTATAACTTTAACAGAATAACTTCCTCTACAAGTAATAGGAATTGGCACCTTGAAATTTGGTTCAATGATGTTAAAAGGGACTACGCCCCATTTGGCATCTTGCGAAAGCGCCTTGTTAACATAAAAAACTTCTGCCGTAAACGGACTGTCACCACCAAAGGCAAGGCCGATTATATCGGCTAAAACAGGAATGTTATAGGTACTTAATGTGTGTGTACCTGCTCCAAAAACATCTAACAATTTACCGCCTTTAAACATAAAAGCCTCTTGGCTTTCATTGACCACAAGCTGACTACCAATTCTTAATTGATTCGGACGTTTTGAATTTCCGTTTTCTGGAGACCATTTCCAGACAAGTTCATCGTTTGGACCTTCGTATTTGAGAACATCAATTATTGCCATAGTGTGTTACTTTATATTACTTAATTTAAAGCTTTTTTAATATTTTCTTGATCTCTGGTTCATAAACGTTTTTCACATTAGATAGCATAATCTTTTCAAAACTTCCTAGGTCATCTGATCCAATGTAAGTGATCATTTTTTCAACATTTGAAATTAATTTTAAGCTATAATTCTCAAGTATTTTTACAGACTTTTCATTCATAAATTCAATTTCTTTGGAGATGTCAGAATTTTTTAAATCATTTAATTTGGTGAAATTTAAGTAGTTGTTTTTAAAGTTGGTGATAGATTTTGTGTTTTTAAATAACCCATAATTTTTGTCTTTAGATATCATTTGTAGTTTCAGGGAATCCACTTGATTTTTTTGAAGTTTATTTAAAGCTACTATTTTATGTAATTGCATACAACTTTTTATAAAATCGTAATAGGCTGGAGTTAACTTATCCATAAAATACGCATCCAATTTTGGATTTGATTTGAATACTTTGGTCGTTTTTTTATTTAAGTTTAAACTTAAAACATCATCGCCATTAGTAAACTTATACTTGAGAGGATAAACGTTAATGATATAGGTTTTAAATCCTGAGTTAAGTTCTAAAGATTTTTCTTTTTTGAACGTTTTCTCAAAACCTTGTAAAATTCTCAACTGTTCAACTACAGAATTATATGACATTTCCATGCCGATGCCTGAGGATGTAATATCAACAAGATCCATACTTGAACTAAATAGATTTCCAAAAGTTGACTTAAGATCATCAGTTTCTGTTTCGGTAAGCTTATATTCAGTGATTTCACCTTGTTTAACTAAATCATAGCTTAGCTCTAGAACATCATCGAGCGCCGTAGAAGTTTCTTCATAAAAGGAAGCTACAGCCTCATTTTCTAACAAGGACTTATCGACAAAGTCTTTGTAAGTCGCATTTTCGTTTAGTTTAAGTTTGTTTTCAGCGTTGTCACTTCCACAAGAACATATTACAACACTAATAAATAGTATTGAAATTTTAATAAGGTTTTTCATCAATTTTATTTTTTTTGAAAATTAGCTGTTTGATTTTAATATTTCTGTACATATATTGTACATTTGAATTATGATTGATGTTCTGAAAACAGTCACACAAAAAAAGGTAGGCTTTAAAATAAAAAACTACAACAACTGCACACGTCTGAGTGAAATTATATCCATTGAAACAGGTTTTGAATTAAACTACAATACCATTAGACGATTTTTTGGTGTTGTGAAGCCTGTAAAACCAAGCAATTATACTTTGGATACTTTATCAAAATTCAATGGGTATGAAAACTACAACGATTTTATTATAAACTACAGTTATAAAAATAAATGGAAAGCGGATTTTGAGATTTTCAAATTATTACAAAAAAATGAAGAGGAACTTGTCTTAAATTATGTAGCAAATCACCTACATCATAGCAGATCATTTTTACTAAGACTTGTGCAACTCGTTAGAGAATTAGTGTTGGTTAAAAACTTTAATCTCTTATCTAAAATTTTCAATTTAAAACAAATGAATCCTTCCGAATTTGTGTTTGAGGATATTGTTTATTTAGGAACTTGTATAGGTCCTTTGTGCCATCACATGGATCTCAATCAAAAAAGCGAGCAGCAACTTATTTTGAATAGAAATTTTCAAGACATAGTGATTCTAATCTATGTGGATTACGAAAATCTTCAAGGGTATTACAGTCAGCTTATAAATTTCATTTACAAAAATTCTAAGAGTCATGAGATCAATGCATTCTGCGAAGGAGTTTTGAACCTAAATATGTATTTGAGCAATAGCCCTGAAAAGAACTATTTTAAACCTAAAAGTCAAGAACAATTTCACCCTATTTTGAAAAGTAGAATTGCAGCTCAAGAATTGTTTTGGCCAGTCGGTGACCTTATTAACATTCTTGAAGATTATTCGCAAAAAAATCAGCTAAAAACACAAACAAATATTGATTACTTTTTTGAAATCATTTTTAATAGTATCGTTACCATGAATTTTGAGGTTATGAAATGGGTCATAGACAATTTAGGAGATTTTTCTACCTCTAAATCCTTTTACAAGTTTGAGCACTACGAAAATTTTGTACTTATGAATTTACTTTATTATTATAAAATCAAGGATAGGAATACTTGCGAAATTTGGTTAGCAACCATTTCATTCAATAATTTCAACCGCTCCTATGAAATGATATTTAAGCAATATGTAAACATTTTCAAATATCATTTTTATAGCGTTGATAAAAACACACATCTAGAGGCTTACACCAAAGCCAGTAAAAATATGTACAAGAATTTTTTCACTACATCGTATCTTTTAAATTACTTTTCGTCATAAACACTGTACTTCTTGGAGGTTGATTTCATCTTCACGAATTCATTTTTTTTGAAACAAATTGATTTCAATATAAAACTAATTATATTTGTATTTTAAACCAATTTAATAATGAAAAAACTACTTCTTCTCTCCGCTTTTTTAATCTTCGCTTGTTCAGACGATGATCAAAATTGTTTTACCATCATCGATAAAATAATTTCAGAAAACGAGTTTGTATTTGTGGGAGATTTTGACACCTCCAATTTAGATACTGATGGTTCTCTTAATGGATACGCCGACATTAATTTAGTGGTTAGCGAAGATGTGTTTAATTCTCACAATGAAGGGGATGGATATTGTTATGAATAATACACTAGTTATCAAATTGACAGCTGCTGGCTTTTAGTCTTTTCCCCAATGACTCTAAGCGACCTAAAAGAACTGTTTTTAGCGAATTTATTATAAAAAAAGTAATTATGATTTTACGCGCATCCATTACGATAAATGAGTGTAAAGTCATGTCTGAAACTTCATCAACAACAGATTAACTTGTATTTTACAATTAATAAGGGTAAATTTGGAGCTAACCAATTTATTAGATTTATGAAAAATATACTTACAATTTTAGGATTAATCTTCACACTCGTTTTTACGTCTTGTGCTGAAACAACGCCTTGTCCTGAGACACCTCCTTGCGATGTCCCTACAAATGGATTTTTAACAGGAACGGATTACCAAGTAAAAATGGGATCTGCTGCTGCTGTAGATGTTTTTAATCAACTCGATGCTGCATGGGGAAAACGTGATTATGAGCTAATGAAAACATTTATTGCGGACGAAGCCTCTCTTAGTTTTGACGATGGATTTGTAGCAACAAGCCCTCAAGAATTTGTGGATAAAATAAAAAACGATGCTGCGGAATCTGAGACTGGTGGCAACAATCAATGGGTTACAGACTATGCGTTTGCATTTACACTTACAGATGACGGATCGGAAGAAACGACGATGGATTCTGGTGACTGGGTAAATGCGCAGTTTACAACTGAAAACACGGATCCAGATTCAGACATTGATTCAGAAGTGTACTACGAATACTACCACATTGTCAACGGAAAAGTGACGCAGTGGAACCAGTTTAAGAAAACAATCAAAAAATAATAACAAACACCAACATTAACTAAATAGAACAATTATGAAAAATTTTATTACCGCATTATTTTTAACCGTAGGATTTGCAGTAACGGCACAAGTCGTTAACATTACCTATATATCTGTACCAAGACAAGACTCTGAGTCGTTTTTAGAACTGCATGAAAAATTCACAAACCTTTCAATGTCTGAGGACAGAACCCTTACAGGAGCTGGAATGTTTGCGCATGCATTTGCAGGCGATTATACTTTTGCTACTTACGATTTTTATGCAAACGAACAAGATTTAGTAAACGATTCTGCTCTTGCAAATGCCACCATGGAAGCCAATGTGGATGCTATGAAACTAGACGACGCAGCAAAAGAGGCGCTTATGGCAGAATACCAAAGTTATGTTGCGATGTATGTGCATGGCCATTCTGATCAAATCAGACAAAGTAAAGGTTTAGAAGATATGTCTTTCGAAACAGAAGGTTTAGACTGGAGCACTAAAAAAGTAGTAGTTGTAAGCACTTACAATACTAAATGGGGTGGAAACGGTGTCTTTGCTGACGGAGTCAAAAACGGAAGTTTAAAGACGTTGAAAGACAGTGGTCTTGCAGTAGCAGCCTATGCAAGTCGTCACTTTTATGGTTCAGGAGCAAGCTGGCATACATACCAAGTTTACAATACTTGGTCTGACTTTGCAGCTTACGAAGAAGCTAATTTAGGAGGTCCAATGACCGACGATGATAAAAAATTCTGGTCAGTAATCGATTCTCACAGTGATGAAATCTTAACGTATATTGGAGGGATGGATCGTGAAACAAAAGTATTTAGTTACGCAAAGTAAGCAGTACTAAACTTTATTATATCAAGCCTCCTAATGAAAATCAGGAGGTTTTTTTGTGGTTAATTTTTCATGGCACCTTAAAAATTAAATAGTAAATTTACCTACCAAATTTAATGCGATGAATAAGAAAATCACGATTCCAGATGAAGTAATCATCAATAAGATATATGTTATTAGAGATCAAAAAGTGATGATCGATAGTGACATTGCTGAGCTTTATGGAGTAACGACAAAACGTTTGAATGAACAAGTGAAAAGAAATAGTAATCGTTTTCCTACTAACTTTATGTTTGAACTGACCAAAGAAAAAAAGAATCAGCTAGTCGCAAATTGCGACCACCTTAAGAAATTAAAGTTCTCCCCAGTTTTACCAAAGGTGTTTACCGAACACGGCATCCTCATGTTGTCAAGTGTATTAAATAGTGAGCTAGCTGTAAAAATGAGTGTACAGATCATAGAAACTTTTGTGCAACTGCGAAAACTAGCGAACAACTATGATGACATCATGCATAAAATCAATGAAATGGAATCTCGCAACAACGAACAATTTAGTGAGATTTATGAAGTGCTTCAGCGATTATTTTCTAAACCAAAAGAACAAGCTCGAAAAGAGATTGGTTATAAAGCGGATAGAACATAAAACCCTAACGGACTAGTACTCGTATTTACGTCTACTGTTAAGGAATTAAAAACCAGTAATTAAACCCTATAACAAAACAATTAGAATGAAACTATTTAAAGAATTTAAAGATTTTGCGGTTAAAGGAAATATGATTGATATGGCCATCGGAATTATAATTGGAGCGTCTTTCAATGCCGTGATTAATGTTTTGGTAAAAAACATCATTTTACCCCCTTTATCACTTTTATCAGATGGGATTAATTTTCAAGAAAAGAAACTCATTCTAAGATCCGCCACAGAAACCACCAGTCAAGTGTCTTTGGATTATGGATTGTTTGCCGAAACCATTCTCGATTTTCTAATTGTTGGTTTCACTATTTTTATTGTCGTAAAGTTCATTAACAAGCTCAAAACAAAAGCAGATGATGTTAAAGACGCGACAGTTCCCACCCCTGCAGACATTCAGTTATTGTCAGACATCAAACAATTACTCGAAGTTCAGAATAAAAAACTCCTTAAATAAGTTAGCGTGCATTATGCAGGCGAGCGACATATTTTCCGATCACATCAAATTCTAAATTCACAACCGTACCTGCTTCAAAACGATTAAAATTAGTGTGTTCATAGGTATAAGGAATGATCGCCACGCTAAAGCCACCATCTTTAGAATTTACGACGGTCAAGCTCACGCCGTTGACGGTAACCGAGCCTTTTTCAATCGTGAGATTTCCTAAAGAAGTATCGTATTTAAAGGAATACACCCAACTCCCATTTTGGGTTTCGACACTGGTACAGGTTCCAATCTGATCGACATGCCCTTGAACCATATGGCCGTCCAATCGTGCGCCAAGTTTTAATCCGCGTTCTAAGTTTACAGTCGCTCCAATTTCTAAAACGTTGAGGTTGGTTTTGTCTAAAGTTTCTTTGATTGCCGTCACAGTATAACTGTTTTCAGTCAGGGCTATGACGGTCAGACACACCCCGTTATGGGACACACTTTGATCGATTTTTAATTCTGGAGCCAACACACTCTCAATTGTTAAGTGTAAGTTGTCGTTCTCCTTCACTAAATTTTTTACAATCCCTAAATCTTCAATAATTCCCGTAAACATGCTTTTAATTCGTTAAATTTGTAAATTCAAAATTACAAACATACACGTCACTTTTAATGGAAAAAGAAGAAAAAATAAAAATTGGAATTTCTATAGGAGATTTAAATGGCATCGGAGGCGAGTTGGTCATCAAGACTTTTGAAGACAATCGTATGCTTGAATTTTGTACTCCTATTATATACGCTTCTGTGAAAACAGTCGCATTTCTCAAAAGACACTTTCAGAGCCCACTGGATTTTAATAAAATTCAAAAGGCTAGTCAAGCAGTGGACTCCAAAGTAAATGTAGTATCCGTTTGGCATGAAGATGTTCAAATCAATTTTGGAGAAGAAGACCTTAAAATTGGCGAATATGCCATCAAATCGCTTCAAGCGGCAGTTGGAGATCTTAAAAATGATCAGATTGACGTTTTGGTCACGGCGCCAATTAACAAACATAACATTCAATCGGACGCTTTTAAATTTCCGGGTCATACGGATTACTTAGCCCAAGAACTCGAAGGCGATAGTTTGATGTTTATGGTCTCGGACGATCTTAAAGTCGGCTTATTAACAGACCACGTTCCCGTAAGCGAAGTCTCAAATCAAATTACAGCCGAGCTTATAGAAAAGAAAATTTCAATTATATACAAATCCTTAGTTCAGGATTTTAGCATCCGAATGCCACGCATTGCGGTGTTAGGAATCAATCCCCATACAGGCGATAATGGCGTCATCGGTTCGGAAGACGATACAGTTTTACGACCTGCTCTAGAAACCATCAAAAAAACAGGAAAACTTGTGTATGGTCCGTATTCGGCGGATAGTTTCTTTGGTTCTAAAAATTATAAAAACTTTGATGCGATCGTTGCCACCTATCACGACCAAGGATTGATTCCTTTTAAAACCTTAGCGTTTGGAAATGGGGTTAATTTTACGGCGGGGCTTAATAAAATTCGCACCTCTCCAGATCATGGGACGGCTTATGAAATTGCAGGAAAAGGCGAGGCAGATATTACCTCTTTTAAAGAAGCTATTTTTTCGGGAATGTCTATTTTTAGAAATCGAAAAATGAATCAAAGCCTTACTTCAAACCCATTGTTGAGACAACCAAAAAAACGTTAAATAAAAAAATGCCCGCTTTGGGGTTCGCCTAAATAAAATTTTATATATTTGCGGGCTCAAATATGCGAGATAATGAAGCCACTAAAAGCATTTGACATACAGTTTGTAGGGCTAAAGCTTGGTAAGCATGTTTACGAGTACGAAATTGATTATAAGTTCTTTGAGCATTTTGATTATGATGAGTTTAACGATGTAAACGTTAAAATTGTTCTAAACCTTGAAAAAAAATCAACCTTTTTAGAGTTGAAATTTCTAGCAGAAGGAACAATTAACGTAGATTGTGACCTAACAAACGAACCTTTTGATCAGGCGGTTAACACCAGTTTTGATTTAGTTGTTCAGTTTGGAAATGAGTATAATAACGAACATGAGGCGATTTTAATTATCCCTCATGCTGAATACGAAATTAACGTTGCACACAACATCTATGAATTAATTATTCTGTCCTTTCCTCAAAAACGGATTCATCCGGGAGTAGAAGATGGAACTATAGACTCAGAAATACTCGATAGACTCGAAACATTAAGCCCACAAAGCTTAGAAAATAAACCTCAACAAGAAGATATAGACCCTCGTTGGGACACATTAAAAAAATTACTAACGGATAAATAATATAGAAAATGGCACATCCTAAAAGAAAAATCTCCAGAACAAGAAGAGATAAAAGACGTACCCATTACA
>Ga0209712_10004889_pt1 | contig 10563 bp, 6 predicted proteins | sample ArcOceMetagenome_FD_187443 | JGI IMG/M metagenome (GOLD analysis project Ga0209712, IMG submission 187443) | Marine eukaryotic phytoplankton communities from Arctic Ocean - Arctic Ocean - Greenland ARC118M Metagenome (SPAdes) (version 2) | ecosystem: Environmental > Aquatic > Marine > Oceanic... | reverse complement strand
AACTCGAGCTGCATGTGCCGCTCGTCTTCCGGTATGTAGGCAGGAACGTTGACCGGTGTACCATCGCAATTTACCGCCATAAAAGTGATAAAACAGCGATTTGCCACCGTCGTTGTGTCTGCGGTCGCATCGCCAGATTTCACCACAACGTAAATATGCATGCTTGATGCGCCTGTATGAACTAAAGACGCTGTAATCTCTATTAGTTGACCAACTTTAATAGGCTTAATGAATCGAATTCCGTTGGCTGAAACCGTAACGCAATAGCATTTAGACCATTGAGCTGCACACGCGTAGGCAGCTTGGTCTATCCATTTCATAACGATACCGCCGTGGACGTTCCCACCAAAGTTAACATCTGTAGGCTCTGCTAAAAATCGAAAAGTAGTGGATGGGTGTGACATAAGTTGCCTCGCTGATTACTGCTCAATTAACAGTTAAAGCTTAGCTCGCTTTTTAAACAATGCACTTATACCAAAGTGGAAGTGTTAACAAAGAAAGATGGAAAAAAACAGAAATGAAAAAGCCCACCTTAAAGGTGGGCTTCTCGATATGGCGCGTGTGGAAGGATTCGAACCTCCGACCGCCTGGTTCGTAGCCAGGTACTCTATCCAGCTGAGCTACACACGCGTTAACTTGTATACTTTCGAATTTCACTCCGAAAGGTGACGCTTTTAATTAAGTGGCGCGTGTGGAAGGATTCGAACCTCCGACCGCCTGGTTCGTAGCCAGGTACTCTATCCAGCTGAGCTACACACGCGCAAAAACTTGTTGTCGACCGTCACTACCAACTAATGATAATGGCGGAGAGGGAGGGATTCGAACCCTCGATACGCGTAATGCGTATGGTTCCTTAGCAGGGAACTGGTTTCAGCCACTCACCCACCTCTCCTTGACTGCGGGGTGCATTTTACGGATTCGTTGGCGTGAGTCAAACCTTTTTTATAAAGAAAGTGTTCGCTCGCTGTCATTTTAAACGATTCGAGCAAAAAACCAGTAATCTGTTCATAATACAAGCAATTAATTAAAATGCCCGTTGCATTTTCTCAGCTCTTCCTAAATTCAGATGCTAAAAATCATCAATCACTATTAAAATTATAGCTGATGATAAATGCTTTATATCTCTTTTTATCTATTATTGCGCAATATTATCCCTGTGCGCTAACAACGAACGCCAGAAGTGAGCGAGCAACGGGCTTTTAGTCTTTAGAACTCAACGCCAACAAATCAAACGCGCCACACCGTCGGCTGCCGCACCAAAAAATTGCCTATAAAAAACCATCGCCGGAATAACAGTAAAAACAAAAAAGGCCAGCGTAATAGCTGACCTTTTCCGATGAAGCGTATAATGCAATTATTCGGCTGAACCTGGCTGACCGCCCTTTTCTGCTTGAATGCGCATGTATATTTCTTCACGGTGCACAGAAACTTCTTTTGGTGCGTTAACACCGATACGTACCTGATTCCCTTTTACGCCAAGAACAGTGACAGTTACATCGTCACCAACCATAAGCGTTTCACCAACTCGACGAGTCAAAATAAGCATTCTCTTGCTCCTGTTCCTTAATACTGAACGTCATCCCTAAGATTTACCAACCCACCAGCACGACCCGATGGGGGCGACGGTGATTCCATGTTTTTGCGTCACTTCAAAAACTCACCGTTATATACGTAAATAATTATAGCTTATCTTGTAACCAAGCGTTAACCGAATCGAGTGCTTGCTGCAAGTTTTCTGGGTTGTCGCCGCCGGCTTGTGCCATATCTGGACGGCCGCCACCTTTTCCACCGACCTGAGATGCAACAAAGTTAACCAATTCTCCGGCTTTAACCTTGTTAATTAGGTTCTTCGTAACGCCCGCAATCAAATTAACCTTTGATTCATTCGCCACACCTAATACTACGATCCCCTCGCCAATTCGGTTCTTTATGTCGTCCATCATTGAGCGTAGTGACTTTGCTTCAACGCCTTCCAAATTCGCTATAAGCACTTTCACGCCATTTATTTCTACTGCATTACTAAGCATATCAGCACCTTGCTGACTCGCCAGTTTTTGTTTCGCAGAATTGAGCGCTTTTTCTAGTTCTTTAGTCTGATTTTGTAGAGAAACTACGCGTTCGACTACATTTTGGCTATCTGTTTTCAATAATGCAGACAATGAAGACAGTGTGGCTTGTTGCGTTTGCACGACTTCAAGTGCTTGCTCGCCAGTGACCGCTTCGATGCGTCGAACGCCAGATGCAATACCTGCTTCACTCGTAATTTTAAACAAACCAATATCACCAGTTCGGGTAACATGAGTACCCCCACATAGCTCAACAGAGAATGGACCCATAGTTACCACACGAACTTTTTCGTCGTACTTTTCTCCAAATAGTGCCATTGCGCCTGAAGCTTTGGCTTCGTCTAAGTCCATAAGTTCAGTGGCTAGCGTGTGGTTTGCTCTTATTTCTTGGTTAACTCGTCGCTCAATCTCCACAAGCTGCTGTGCCGTTACCGCTTCAAAATGAGAGAAATCAAAACGCATTCGTGGCGCTTCAACCAATGAACCTTTCTGCGTTACGTGCTCACCTAGAATTTCACGCAATGCTGCATGAAGTAAGTGCGTAGCACTGTGGTTCTTTTTAATTGCTTCGCGGTTAGCGAGGTCTATAGCAGCTGTTGCCGTGTCGCCTTTAGTAACCTTTCCTTTCACTACACCTTTATGTGCAAACGCATTGCCCATTTTCTGAGTGTCGGTTACAACAAACTCCCCGTTAGCTACGCGAAGTACGCCTTTATCGCCGGCTTGACCACCACTTTCTGCGTAGAACGGCGTGCTGTCTAATACCACAACACCTTCTTGACCATCTTCTAGCGTATCAACAAATGCATTGTCGGCAATAAGCTCAACAACATTTGCCTGACCTTCTACATCGGTGTACCCGGTGAATGATGTCGTGTGATCGATGGCGAGTTTGCTATTGTAGTCTGCGCCAAAGTTGCTTGCCTGCTGTGCTCGGGCACGCTGCGCCTGCATGGCAGCTTCAAACCCTTCTTCATCAATTTTTAGGTCGTGCTCACGCGCCACATCATTTGTTAAGTCAGTAGGGAAGCCGTAGGTGTCGTAAAGCTTAAACACCACATCTCCGGGCACGGTATCGCCTTCTAGAGTTTCCAGCGTATCGTTTAGAATCGCCATGCCTCGGGCTAACGTTTTGCTAAACTGCTCTTCTTCCACACGAAGTACTTTTTCAATTACCGGCAACTGGTCTACAAGTTCTGGATACGCCTCACCCATTTCTTTGGCAAGTGATGCAACAAGTTTGTAAAAGAAGATATCGTTTGCGCCAAGCTGGTAGCCATGACGAACCGCACGACGAATGATACGACGTAAAACGTATCCGCGGCCTTCATTCGATGGCATAACGCCATCGCAAACTAAGAAGCTGCATGAACGAATATGGTCAGCAATAACACGAAGTGATTTGTTTTCCAAATCTTCGCTACCAACAATTGATGCTGCCGATTTAATCAAGTTTTGGAACAGGTCAATCTCGTAGTTACTGTGCACGTTCTGCAAGATAGCTGAAATACGCTCAAGGCCCATGCCCGTATCGATAGAAGGCTTAGGAAGTGGCTCCATGGTACCGTCAGCTTGTTTGTTAAACTGCATGAATACCAAGTTCCAAATTTCGATAAAACGGTCACCGTCTTCTTCAGGTGTTCCTGGAGGACCACCCCAAATGTGCGCACCGTGGTCGTAGAAGATTTCAGAACAAGGGCCACATGGGCCGGTATCGCCCATAGACCAGAAGTTATCTGACGTGCTGATGCGAATAATCTTTTCTTTTGGCACGCCAATATGGTTTTCCCATATATCAAAAGCTTCGTCATCTTCAGAGTAAACGGTAACCAGCAGCTTTTCTTTTGGCAGACCAATTTCTTTGGTAAGGAAATTCCACGCAAACTCTATTGCTTCTTTTTTGAAATAATCGCCAAAGCTAAAGTTGCCCAGCATTTCAAAAAAGGTGTGGTGACGAGCAGTGTAGCCTACGTTCTCAAGGTCATTATGTTTACCACCAGCACGAACGCAGCGCTGAGACGATACCGCACGGGTATAACTGCGCTTCTCTGCGCCTAAGAAGCAGTCTTTAAACTGGTTCATGCCCGCGTTGGTAAAAAGAAGTGTGGGATCATCTGCCGGTACCAGTGACGAGCTTGCCACCGCTTGGTGGCCATGGCTTTTAAAATAATCGATAAACTTGTTACGTAAGTCAGCAGTTGATAATGTCATTGAAAACCTAACTTCCTTTATTCTATTAACGACGAGTGCTATTTGCCTGTTTTACTGAGCGTTATAATCAGGGCGTTTGCCATTACGCAATGTGCAATGCCGCATTACAATTCTCTGAATAAATTAAAATGCACACAAATTTGCGCAACAATACCACGGAAAGCGCGTTTTTGTTAAGTGGAACAAGAACAAGATAGGAACAAAACTCACTTATTCTCGACATACAAAAATGACATTATAATGTTAAGAGGCGAAAGGCTGGTATTTGGAGAGGTTGAGCGCTAGTCGTGGTCGTTTGCGCTTACAGCGTAGTCTATATGCTCTTGATAAAAACCTCGGTATTGCAGGAATTGTTTTTGCTTTTGCCTTAACGCAAATTCAGTTTCATAAAACCCGCCAAATTTCTTTTCTTTAACCTTTTTAGCGCTTTCAAACCAATCAGCCTCAATCTCTTGCAGAGCTTGTTCCGCAACAGTTTCATCTATACCGTATTGCTTCAAATCTAGCTTAATTAAACGCGGACCTTTTCCCTTTAGATACAGTGCGCGCGCGCGACTTTCAGCGAAACGCACGTCACTTTGAATATCTGCATTCCTAAATTCTTCTAAAATTGGGATAAAAGCATTGCTCTCTATGCCCTTTTGCTGAAGCTTTCGAATTATCTCGCTGAAGCTATGCTCTCGTCGTGCTAGCATGCGAGTAATCGCTTCGGTAATGATTTTTCGATCAAAATCTGACATTTTTGGAATCAACTATCCTGTATAAAACGTAGAAATCTGGTTATTTTAACGCTAAATATTCGCAAATAGCGATTATTCCAGCATAAACACATTAATTTCTACATAATGTAAATTGCATGACAGCACAAAACGTTCGCATAAGAATAATAGACTCCGTTGAACAGCTATCTAAAACGCGCTGGCAGCAACTTTCGCGGGGGGCTGGCCCATTTCTTTCCTATGAATTCTTACACGCGCTAGAAAACAGTGAGTCTTGTACTAACGAGTCCGGCTGGCAGCCTTGTCACATCGCTATATTGCAAAATCAAGACGATAACGTTAGCGCTATCATTCCCGGATATTTGAAAACGCATAGCTACGGGGAATACATATTCGACCATGCTTGGGCCAACGCCTACGTACAGCATGGTTTGGATTACTACCCTAAATGGATATCCGCAATACCCTTTACTCCTGTAACGGGCCCTCGCTTATTAAGCGACGGTCAATTTCTTTTAACCCCCGAACTTGTAAACGAAGTTGAGCTTGCACTTGTTGATCACGCCAAGAGGGAGTTCGATGAAGTCCTGTCTTCATTTCATTGGCTTTTCCCTGATGATGCAACTTCTACACAACTCACTCAGCCTCATGAAACGCTGCCTCATTACCTTACACGATACACTGTTCAATTTCAGTGGTATAACTATGGCTACAGAGACTTTGATGACTTTCTAAACGCGCTAACATCACGCAAAAGAAAGGATATAAAGAAAAGTCGGCGAAAGCTCAGTGAACGAGGCGTTCGTTTTACATATCATACCGGAGATGAAATTAGCCCTGAAACACTTCGTTTTTTTACAAAGTGTTACAAAGCGACCTATTTAAAACGAAGCGGTCACGTGGGATATTTGAATGACGCCTTCTTTGAACAACTTGTAGAAAGCATTAGCGATAATATGCTTATTGTTACTGCGAGCGAAAATGACGTAGCTGTAGCCAGTGCCCTTTTCTTCTATGATGAAACGGGACTTTATGGCAGATACTGGGGAGCACTCAAAGAAATAGACGGCCTCCATTTTGCCTGCTGTTATTTTGAGGGCATTGAATTTGCCATTGCCAAGAAGCTTCCGCTTTTTAATCCCGGAACTCAAGGTGAACATAAAATACTTCGAGGCTTCGAACCCATTTACTGCCGTTCACATCACAAATTACAACATGCGTCGTTTCATAGTGCTGTAGCAGACTTTTTACAGCGTGAAACGCCGCATATCGCTAACTATTTTAATCAGGCACGGAATGCTTTACCGTTTAACAAGGAATTTGTGCCTACTTTAAAAACAACCAGTGTCAATTTACCTAACGACGACACCTACAATCAAAACGAGAAAAACGATGAAATATAAACTTCTAGCCGTAGCGATTGCGGCATCTTTAGGCCTTGCAGGCTGTGGACAGCCTGAGCAGGCGCAAGATCAGACGAGTAAAGTTGAAGCACCTGAAGTGAAAGGTGAAGCTGAATTAGGTTCTTTCGGCGTAGATCTTACTGCGCGTAATGAAGCAGTAAAGCCCGGCGACGACTTCTTTATGTACGCAAGTGGTACGTGGTACGACAACTATGAGTTGCCCGCCGATAAAACACGTTATGGTGCCTTTACCGGTCTTGCCGAGCGCAGTGAAGAGCAAGTTAAAAACATTATTGATGGGCTAATGGAAAAGTCTTCGCTAAATGCAGAAGAGAAGCTTGTTCACGACTTTTTTGTTGCTTACATGGATACTGATACCATCAACGAAAAAGGTATTGAGCCAATCAACGACGTACTAACGTCTATTGATAGCATTGAAAATAAAACTGACCTAACCAAAGCATTTGGCAATAGCTGGTTAGTAGGTTCTAACACGCCAATTGGCGGCGGCATGTGGTACAACCGCCTAGACCCGAATGAATACCAGTTAAGCGTTGGTGTGGGTGGTTTAGGTCTTCCAGATCGTGACTATTATCTAAGCGATAGCGAACGTTTCGTTAAAATCCGTGAAGCCTACGTAGCACACATAGAGCAGATGTTAAATTTTGCAGGCGAAGAGAACGCAGCGGAAAAAGCAGCCAACATTCTTGCCCTTGAAACACAAATTGCAGACATTCAGTGGCCGCGCGAAAAACGCCGTGACCGCGACCTTACTCTTAATCAAATTGAGCGTAGCAAGCTGTCTGACGAATACCCTGGCTTTGACTGGGACACGTATTTTGCTCAAACCGGCTATAAAGTGCCTGAGCTGAATATTACGCAGCCTGAGCCAGTAAAAGACGTTATTAAGATTATTAACGAAGCTGACTTAGCCGATTGGAAGTCGTACTTGAAGTACCACACTATTTCAAACAATGCAGGTTTCTTATCTGAAGATATCTACCTAGCTAACTTTGACTTCTTTGGTCGTACACTTAGCGGTCAGCAAGAGCCTCGTCCTCGCTGGAAGCGCGCAGTGAGTCAAATGTCTGGTACAGAGTCACTTGGTTTTGCTATCGGTAAGATTTACGTAAATGAATACTTCCCAGAAAGTTCAAAAGAGCAGATGGCGGAACTGGTTGAGAATTTGCGTACAGCACTGGGTGAGCGTATTGAAAACCTAGATTGGATGAGCGAAGAAACCAAGGTAAATGCGAAAGAAAAGCTAATGGCATTTAACCCTAAAATTGGCTATCCAGACGAATGGCAGTCTTTCGACGGCGTAACTATTAGCGACAAGGACTTAGTAAGCAACGTTCGTAATCTTCGCACATTCTTCCAAGACCAGTCGGTAGAACGTGAGCTAGAGAAGACCGACCGCAACCGCTGGGGCATGACACCACAACGTGTAAATGCGTACTACAATAGCTCGTTCAATGAAATTGTATTCCCAGCAGCTATCTTGCAACCGCCATTCTTCGATCCTAATGCCGACGCTGCTGTAAATTACGGTGCTATCGGTGCGGTAATTGGGCACGAGATGGGCCACGGTTTTGACGACCAAGGCTCAAAGTCTGATGCAAACGGCATTCAGCGCAACTGGTGGACAGATGCCGACCGCGCAGCGTTTGAAGAAAAAGCGGACATGCTAGCCGAACAATACAGCCAATACGAGCCTATCGAAGGTAACTTCGTAAACGGTCGCAACAGCTTGGGTGAAAACATTGGTGACGTAGGTGGCTTAGCCATGGCTTACCACGCTTACAAACTTAGCCTGAACGGCGAGGAAGCACCAGTAATTGATGGCCTGACAGGCGATCAACGCTTCTTCCTAGCATGGGCACAAGTGTGGAAAGAAAAACGCACTGAAGAAAGCATGCTAAATCAACTTCGCGCAGGTACACACGCGCCAGGTCGTTATCGTGCGCAAGCACCAAGAAACCATGATGCATGGTATGAAGCGTTCGACGTGAAACCAGGTGATGCGCTTTATCTTGCGCCAGAAGAGCGCGTAAGAATTTGGTAATGCATTAGCTTATTTATTTGATAGCCCTTGACGCCAGATAGCGAGAGCCGTTCGGCGTTTATCGGCAGTACTTAATGCTCATAACATAAGTGCCCAGCAATCAAATCTAAGCAAATAAAAAGGGCGGTACGAAAGATTTCGTACCGCCCTTTTTTAATTTATCATCAGCGTTGATTCGGCCCAGCAAATGCTCACTTACTTCCCATATTGCGCTACTACATCACGGACATATTGCTTACAGCGCGTTACAGCCTCAGAAAAGTCGCCATTACCTACGCTTCCCATAGAATAACGTAGCCAGTAGCCGTCTATGAGTGCCGCGGTAGAAGCGGCTATATTCTTAACCTGGTCTGAGCGGATCAGTTCGCGATAGCTATAAGCAAGATTTCGCTCTAGACGTTTATGATTTATGCAGTCCGTCATTGTGTAGTGACAGCGCCCAAAAGTTGAACCATGTATTAGTTGCTGAACTTGCGCCCTGCGTTTGTGAGAAGTTATTTTCTATGATGAAGTCAATACGCTTAAGCGGGTCGTCGATGCGTTTTGTTATTTTTAACGCGTCGAGCAGATGGCGCATAGTCGCTTCAATTAACCCTTGTTTATCACCAAAGTAGTGACTGATTATTCCTGATGAAAGCCCTGCTCTTTTGCTGATTAAGCTAATGGTGGTGCCGTGATAACCGACTTCCGCCATCACCTCCAACGTTGCTTTAATTAACTGTTTCTTTCGAACTGGCTCCATTCCCACTTTGGGCATGCTACAACTCCAAACCTAAAATCAAATAAACACTCTGCGGCAGTACTTAGCTGCCGCAGATATGATATCACGATTAAAAGGTTAAGCGTGCGTTCACTGCTACAGCGCGAGGCGCACCAATCCAAAAAGCACCTGGGGCAATAGTAGACGCGTAATCTTCGTCAAACAAGTTGTTTACTGTAAGGCGAACTTCAAGCTCTTCTATACCTGGACCAAGATTTTCTATAAACCCACCTACATAGAAGTCACTCACTATGTAGTCATCAACTTCGGCAGCATTATAGATATCAAGATAACGGCCATCTACGTACTTCGTTGATAGGCCGGCAAAATAATTATCACGAGCCCAGTCGAAGCTCACAACTGCCATAGTATCCGGCGTTCCGATAACCGTATTACCCTCAATGGCCACCAAAGACATTTCAGGATTATTGGGGTCAGCAATGGCCGCTTGGGCATCAGCTAAAGTCTCATACTCCGTTCCCGAACTTCCCACTGTCGCCACATACTCAGACTCGCTTAGCGTAATCGATGTGAACAAAGAAAGTTCTTCCGTGAGCGTTATATCTGCTGAAATCTCAAAACCACTTGATTCAATACCACCTACGTTTTTGTATCCACCAGCAGCAGCTTCAAGAAAGTCTATTCCCTCTGGCGTTTCGTTACTGGTAAATTGAATACGGTCGTTAAATTCAATACTGTAGTAAGTGACGCTGGCATTGAAGCCCGGTGATGCGTAGCGGAAACCAACATCAATGTTATCGGCCGTTTCTGGTTTGATAAAACGAAGATCAGTATCATTTCGCTCAAGTTGAGCATCTTTAATAGCCGCAAAGTTTTCGCCATAGCCAGCAAAGACCTCTAAGCCATCAATAGGTAAAGGTGCAACGATACCGGCTGAAAACAGCGTATCTGAATCAGTATTCACCGCTAAGTCATTGGCTGAATCGAAGTTGTCAGTTTTCTCGATATCGACGTTAAACTTCTTAGCACCTGCGCGAATTCGGGCAAAGCCTACATCAAGCTCATCTTCCACATAGTACATCAAGGTATCAACTGGGAAAGTTCTGTCGTACTGCACCCAGTAAGGCACGTTGTCATAATCGACACTAATGGCAGAGTTCGTAACTTTGTGCCAGTCACGCGACTCGTCACGGTCGTAGTCTTCCCACCAAACACCAAAGCGTAAAGTATTGTCAAAATCGCCAACCTTAGTGTACCAAACGGCATCAGCGTTAAGGCCTATACGCTGTTTTGCATAATGTGTATGGCGGTATGATCCGACAGGAATTGCACCTTGTTCATGACAGCCTGGGTCATACTCTGGCCCAGCTCCTCCGTA
>Ga0209712_10004885_pt1 | contig 10570 bp, 7 predicted proteins | sample ArcOceMetagenome_FD_187443 | JGI IMG/M metagenome (GOLD analysis project Ga0209712, IMG submission 187443) | Marine eukaryotic phytoplankton communities from Arctic Ocean - Arctic Ocean - Greenland ARC118M Metagenome (SPAdes) (version 2) | ecosystem: Environmental > Aquatic > Marine > Oceanic... | reverse complement strand
ATTTTCTCCTACGTTGTCTGGTGTAAATAATTGAGACTCTACTAGTAGTTCTGTCATACTTACATTTATATCTGGCGTTGCCACAACCATAGAAGTACCTGAATCTAGTAAACTTTGAAGAGCCGCACTATTAATAACTAAAGGCTTATCAAAAACTGGACCACTAAAAGTTATTTCTTGAGTTCCGTTGTCTAATAAGTTTAATTCTATATCGTAACCATCAGTTCTAGAAAACCCTGGTTTTTTAGTTATAATGCAATTAGAGACAAGAAATCCAAAATAGTTATTTGGATCATAGTTAGGAGTTTGAGTTACAGCAAGTTCACCCATTATGTTTTCTAAAAAAGCTAAAGATAATTTAGGAGAGTTTTCTATTTGAGTTAGTCTATTGTTTTCTTCAATACAATCGCCACACTTGCCTTGTTCCATTGATGTTTTTAACTTAGCGTATTCTTTACCAGTATCTTGATAAGCTTTGTTTAAAACTCCAAATTCAATGTCTACTTTAGAAGATATATAACCTGGTACGTAGGCCATATTATCACTTTGTAGTAATTGCTTTATCAATAGATTTGTTGTGATATTTTTATTTTCCATGTTTTTAACTTACTTTTTTACCAAAACCTCCAGAAACAGCTCCTGCTACTCCTGAGATAGCTCCCGTGAACGCAGCGGTTTGATCAGCAGATGCTTGTGCTTTAATACCTTGTTGATTATCTATTTGTCCTTGTAATCTTTCTAACGCCATCATTTCTCTTCCTTCTTGTTGTCCATACACAAACTGTTTACCTGCAGCATCTAAACCTTGCATTCTTTTTTCTTCAGCTAATTTACTATCTTGAAGTCTTTGTTCTCCTTGAGCTCTTTTATCTTCGTTAGCTTTTTCTTGTGATTCTATATCAGCAGCAACACCTTTTTTAGATTGTAAAGCAGCTTGCGCTAAAGCAGTTGCACCACCAGCACCACCACCAGACTCTCTTAATGTATCTAAAGTATTAGCTAACGCTATATCAGTTTGTTCTATTTGCATTTCAGTAGCTTGCGTAGCTACAGATAAATTAGCCATAGGATTACTCATTTGACTACTTAAGTTTTCAGAATCAGCATATGGATTTATTATCTCTTGTCTGTTAGCCTCTAAGTCTTCCATCTTAGCGTTCATTTTTTTTAACTTTTTAGCGGCTGCTCTTTTGGCTCTTTTAGCTTTACCACCACCGATAAGGCCACCAATAATGCTTACCGCAGCTCCACCTGCTATTACAAAACTCATACGTGATTATTTTTATTGTTATATTCTTCTATTGTCATTGAGACTATTTCTTTTTCTAATTTAGATATGTCTTTAGTATTTGTTGGGTTTTTGTGAACATTAACAAATATAGAATCTTCAAGAGCTAATATAACTCTTTGAGATCCTGGTTTAGACACTGTGTAACACGGAGCAATGTGTTCAATTTTTTCACCATTGTTATTTATCATAACCTTTCCGGTTAATAAAAACCATATATGCAAATGATTATGCACAGCTCCAATTATTACATGATTTTTTTTTAAATCCATTTGTCTTACATATAATTGATCTGCAAAACTATGTTTAATAGGTATGTCTGGTATAGCAACTATTTCTTTTCCGTCTCCATAAAAACCATCTTTTTCTTTACCAGAAAACATTAAGTCTTTTAAAGCATCTATATTTTCAATGTTTTTTAATTCCATTTGATTTTATTTAATAACCGTTATTCTTAACGTATTCTGACATTACAGAGAACAGTTGTTTTTCACCACCAGGATTTGTAATTAAGTCAGTTGCAAAAGTTCCAGTTACATAGAAAGCTTTTACTCCACTCATTTCAGCTCCAAATAGTATTTCTCCTGTAGTCGCGCTACTGTTGTTAATAAGATTAGCAACGTACCTGTTTTCTTTTAATGTAAAACCAGCGTTATAACGTGGTAAAGGAGGTTGTGCGGTTCCTAATGTTGCAAGATAATTAACTCTTGTAACAGCAGCTCCACCAGTTGGGTTAAATACATATTCACCTTCTAGCAAACTTAAAACCAAAGCTGATTCATCGCTAGTTGTTATCCATTGACTGTCTAAAGGTCTTAAGCCATCTCCAGTTCCATCAGAAACTAAAGTAGATAATTGCCAACCGCTAGAACCTTCGTAGGATATTGTTTTAAAGTTTTTAGAAATAGTAGGCGAGTCAGCATTTAATATAAACGTAACTGTACTACGGAAATTTTGTCCGTAAAAAATACCTCTATTAACAGTTGTAGAATTATGTCTGTATAAAGAATATTGTCCACCTATGTTGTAGGTTTCGCTTACAGTATAGAAGTTGTTATTTAAACTAAACATTTGGTCAGGTTTGTAATCAAAGAAACTAGTCCATCCTTGAACTTGCCCATCAAAAGAAAGCGTGTTATAATTAGATCCAGACTTGCTTCGTTGAGTTGATACAACATATTGATCACTGTAAATATCCCAACCACCTAGAACTTTTCCATCTGTAAAATCAGTATTTAATTCATCTCTAAAGTAATCAATCATACCAAATCTAGATATTTCTTCTAAACCATTACCTAGTCTCATTATAACATTGTTATTTTTATCAGAAAAATATTTGTTATAACCATAGACAGCAAAACTTTCTGGGTTTTTACTTATACCATATCTACCAGGAAAAGGTTGAATAACACCTATTGTAAGATTTGTAGATGTTACCGCTGGATTTCCTTCAGCTGTATATATAGCGTCTTTATCAATTAACGCTTTACTAACTTTGTTTTCTTGAAAAACAATTAAATTAGTATCTTCTGCATATAACCTCTGTATTGATCCATTAGCTGGATCTGCACTTTTTGTTATATCTTCTGCTACAGAAAATACGTTAGTTCTGTTTATTCCAGTTCTTGAGTTAAATATACCTGAGTATATTAAAGAATTGGCTCTAATAACTGAATTCGGTTCTTCTTCAACTAAATAAGCTTTAGCTCCATAGTCAGTAGATGTATTGTTATAACCACCTCTAATTCTAGATTCTTCAATAATCCAGTTATAATCAGGAGTATTAGTGCTAACGTTTAACACGACAGGGTATCCACCTTTAGCAGCTGGTATACCAAAAGATCCATTCCATATGATTTTATCTTCAGGATAACCAGAGTCATGATTTACTATCTTCTTAAGTACAAAAGAGTTAAAATACTTTACTTCTACTATTGCTCCTGCCATAGTTTATTATTACTTATTTTGTTTGTTATTTCCATTATGTAATTTCAAATTGATAACCAGTTATATCTACATTGCTACTTTGAGTTATTGAACCACTAGTTCCAGTACATGTACAATCGCCATTTGTCCATAGTAATCTAACAGCAGCGCTAGAGGTTGGACTAAAATATGGTGTTATAGGAAATGGATCTGGACAATCGCCAGCAGACGTTAATTGTGCGTTTGTTCTATCTATAGTAATTACTGATCCACCAAATTGCTGTGTTAAATAGCCCCAGGTTGATGGAAAAATGTACCAACCATTTTGTTGCGTAGGCGATGCTGATCCATCTGTTATTTCTATTTCTACAGCTGGAAAATTATCAGCTTGCTGTTCTCCATCACATACAATTTGCCATGTAAGCTCCCTAACTACATCAGGTATTATTTGCATGTCTATAGTGTATGTAGCAGATACTGAATTTAAAGCGTCAACTAGTCTTAAGTTAATATTATAAATATCAGGTGGCATATTACCTCCAGAATTATTAGTAAGAACAGCTCTTTTTTGGTTCGTTGGGTTTGGTATAATGCTAGTTGGTAATGAAAAATAACCTAGATTAGTGCCATTTGGTCCTATATCAGTAGTTGGTGAAGAACCTGCAGTGTTAAATACACTTAGTATTTCCCAGGTTAAATCTTGAGTTCTAAGAGTAGTGTTATTAGCTCCGTTAACGCCGTCTAATGTTGCTAACGTTGTTTCGTATCTATTTGTTTGTATTGTAGTTCCAGAAGCTGGAGTAGCAGTTGTTATGCTAGGATCTACATTTCGTAGACTTATTGTTTCGTTATAAGATGTTGTTGTTACGTCTGTACCGCTAGTTATATCTGAGGTAAATGTTAAAGTAAATGTTCTTAAGTTAGCATTGTTACCATAAAAAACAGCACTGTAATAAGCTGCTGTTGTTGCTACATTGTAATAACCAGTTCCAAGATCAACTAAAGTAAAATAACTAACAAGAGTTCCATTGCTATTTGTTACAGAATCTAAAGTGAAACTTGTTATGTTTCCAGAAGGAATGACTGCTCCAAACAAATCCACTAGTGTAAAATTAGCATTTAATATATTTGTTCCGGACGCTAAATCTTCTTTAAAAGTACTAGTATCAAAACTACTAAAATTAGCAGCGCCGTCACTTGCGTTTAATATCAATGTATTTAAATCACTTATTATACCGGTTGTTGTTGTTTCCCAGAATATATCTAAAAGACTATCTACAGCTTCAGTTTCCATGACTGCTAAATATTGAAGACCAGGAGTTTCTGAGTTTACTATAGTTATTAATGTATCAAAAGATACAGTAACCGGAGCAGCAACAGGAACTGGAGTTGCTGAATCATCTAATCTTCCAACTTTTATTTTAGCTGGTGTTTTAAAATTCACCGGAACGCTGTTACCAATGTTTACAACATTACTAAGAGTTACGTTCAAGCCATTTACGCTTTCAACTATAGTTCCTTCTGGAATACCTAGTCCACTAACGTATTGATTACCTTCTATATTTGTTACAGAATTTAAAACTATTATATTGCTAGTGCTAACAGCGGTAGTTGTAGGATCAGGACTAACAGCAGTTACCGCATCTGTAAAACCAGGAGTAACAACTATTATGTCTGCGGGTAAACCAGTTCCACTAACAGTGTCTCCTAAGGCTATACCAGCCGTGTCGCCAACTATGTTTTTTAAGAATATCTCATCACTTGTAGAGTTTATAGCTACTTCACCACTTACTGGAGAATAATTTGTAGTAGCTATTTGCCCTATTTGTTTTTCCGTGCTTAATCTAGCTATTAAAGGGTTTGATTCATAAAGATAAAACTGTGGAAAGTAATCAGGTTGAGGTGCTTCAGATGGTAAGTAATCAAACAGATCGCCTATAGTTGATATAGTAGAAACTACATCATCGCCTCTGTTTGGATAGTACTGAGCATTTGATTCAGCTATGTTTGTATAATCTCCATCAGTTGGGTCATAAGTTATAACTGTTGTAGTGTTGTTAACTCTACCCCATAATTTAACGCTACTTCTAAATTGCTTTTGCTGTGGTCCAACTTCAGTTAAATCTCTAGGTACTTTATTTATGTTATCGTTAATTAATACAACGTGAGAAGTTTGACCAAGTTCTAGTGAAATTTCTTCAGGGTAAGACGCCATGATGCCAGGTAAATAAACATTATAATATTCTTGCTCTGTTTGTTTTACAACAATCTTATACGAATACCAACCAAGCGGATTGTAAAGACTACTAGTAAGGTCACCGTTATATATACCAGGCCAACCAGTTGAAAGGTCAGGAGAAGATGGACCAATAGGTTGATTGAATAATACTTTTAAAGAATCACCAGGCCATTGATCAGTTCTTATACTTTCGGCTAAATAAGGTGAATAAATAGTGTCACCTATAAAAGTTCCGTTTGTAGTAATAACTTCTTCTTTGTTGCTTGATAATACAACTGTAGAGGTTCTACCATATCTATCTGAAAGCATTACACCAACTTGATAGTTTCTATTTTGTTTTAATGTTGAATTAGGATATTCTATTTTAGTTACAGTGTTTGTATCTGGACCTACTAAATTAAAAGTTATAGTGGTATTAAGTATAAAAGCCGCTGTGGTATCTTTATTTAAAGTTATAATAGTTGTTGTTGCTGATACTACAGAAGTTTCTGCAGGTATTCCAGCTCCAGTTACTATACTTCCTACTTCAGGAGTACCCGTAGCGTTTTGTATTCTTATATTAGTGCCAGCGGTTATAATACCAAAGTCTGGATCATTATCAGCAGTGATAATATTTAAATCAAAATCTGCCTTAGCACCAGAATTAACACTATAATCTAAAGTAGCGGGCGGAGTGTGTTTATCTTGAAAATTACCATAAATAACTCTATTACTTGCTATTTCTTGTGATAAAGCTTTTACTGGTATTTTATCATAAACTCTAATTAAATTGTCTGCAGGTAAAGTTTTGTAAGGTTTTTTAGAAATATAATCATAAGTAAATACATTTGGCTCTACTGTTTGCGCTTCTATATCTGTTATAGTAATAGTATCTATAACTTTAACCGCTAAACCATTGGATTCTTTGTACAAAATATCCATTTCAGTTACCTTTAAGTCATCAAGCAATGTTGATTTGCTAAAAGGTAAAGGTATTCTTAGCTTTACAAGATCTACTTTGTTTTCCATAAAACTAACAACAGTACTTCTATACGCAGCGTCTTGATCAGTTGTTTCTGGATAATTTAAAGTATCGTCTTTAACGTATAAAAAATAACCATCTTGTTTTGGTATGAATGCTATCTGTGTGAAGGGAGCAAATATAGAATATTGATTATCATCGAATTTAAATCTATAAGAAAATCTTACAAATTTATCTTCTAAATAATTAGGATCACCAGCAAATTGACCATCATAGTAAGGGTTAGGATTAAAGACCAAAGTAGTGTTTACAGGAAGAACAGGTAAATTTGAACTAGCTGTTACGGTCCAGTAAGGAGGATCAGGAATTGGACTAGGTGTTGTTGGTACGACATAAATAAATCCCGCTACCGTTGTCCCTGTGCTAACCATGTTGCCAGCGCCATTTATATAAGATATTGTAGAACCAGTGCCTATCGCGGATTGTATTATATTGTTTTCGAATTGGTTTACGTTAATAACAGTTGTACCACCAGCAAAAGCAGTAGGATTTACAGCGCTACCACCATTAGGTAAATAAGGAGTTGTTACGTCTTGCATTGTAGTTTCGTAAGTAGCAGGACTTGTAACAGGATCTACCTCTTGCCATAGTTCTATAGCTTGATAAGGATTGTATTTAGCTACTGAGATTTGATCTTCGCTAGAATAATAAGTATTGTTACTAGCAGCTGTTATAACGTTTATAACTCTTGGTTGGTTTTTATTATCTGTCCAAAATAAAAGACCTTCTAATAAATTAACTCCGTATATAGGAAACGCAGGGTCAAAGTTTAAAAAAGCACCTGACACTAGAATAATTCCAGACGCTTGCCCAGTATTCGTTGAATCGTATCTTATTATAAAGTTTTTACCACCAGTATCAAAACCTGCATTTGCAACATTATCTGTTATAAATAAATAAACGTGGCTATTAGCTTCGTCAGTAACGTATCCTATGCATTTTTGAAGAACTGAACTTGTTAAAATGTCTATATTTAATACGGCTTCATTACCAAGTATGTTTTCTAAAGAACCAACAGTAGCGCCTTCGGATCTACTAACCTGAATATTTCGAGCATCTCTATATTCTCCAGGAGGTAATAACCTAGCATCTAAATCTTTATTCATTTTGCTTTTAACAAAAGTGTTTCTTGCTTGTGCCATTAAGTTCTAGTGTTTAATCCATTTAGATTGACCTCTCATTACTTGAACTATTTCTTCAAGTTTAATGTTTGATAATCTTATTTTAGCGTTTCTTAACGCGGCTCTTTTATCTTTTTTGAATCTTGCTACCATACCTTCTGGGACAGCAGATCTGTTAGCTAATATGTTATATGATATACTTAAATACATTGCCTCCTCGGCCATCTTAGGTACTCTAGTATCTAAGTCATAAGCAAGTCCATCAGATATATATTCTAATACAATTAATCTACTAGCTAAGTTGCTAGAAAAAGTAAACGTTCCGTCTCTGTCATTTATTCCAAACCAACCGTTAACGTTAGAGTATTGTGGATCTAAACCATATAGTCTTCCCCAATTCCAAGGACCTGAACCAAAATCATCTCCATAAACATCATATGCTAAATTATCAAACTCTCTTAAAGCTTGTCCGTTTAATAGTCTATTTGCATTTGTTTCTCTCCATCTTTCTATAGTTATAGATTCTCCTTCTAGATTTTCACCAAAACTATCTTGAGTTGGTTGACCTTGTTGATCTTGTAGTGGAGTTTGGTAAGGGTTTATGGTTAGGTTATTGTTTGGATATAATGGTCTTTTTATTCCATGTATGTCTATCCAAGATAAAGCCACGTAATTAACATAGTCTTGAGGAATTGTTAAAGATAAAGAAGCTGGCACAGTAAGCTCTTGAGACTTAATACTTTTTAAAGTGTCATAGCTAAATTCTTGTAGAGATCTTTTAGCAAAGAATAATACATCAGATTTTTTAGCTGTTTGAATAATTTTACCATCACCTACGTAACCAACCATGTAGTTGTCTATAATATCTCTTAGTTTAACGTATTGATAAGATCCATAGTTTTCTTCTACAGCTTCACCTCTTGCTTCTTCAGGAAGAGTAGTAGCATATTGACCTCCATCTAATGTTGTTAGTTGAACAACTATATATATATTAGCACCAGGTGGAGCAACTAATGTTATAGTGTTATTAGTGACTAGCATTTGAGTAACCCATTCACTCCAGCTTCCTGGAAGACCAGTAGTACTAGTGTATGCTTTGAAATTATTTAAACCATAGTTAGCGTCTGTTGGACTCCAGCTAGTAAGAGATCCTAGTACTAGACTAGTATCAAATGTTGTTAAAAACTCTTGGTTTGGATCATTACCAACATTACCTCTAAAACCTTGTGAGCCTTGATAATACTGTTGATTTGTTTCAGTTATTGCCATGTCTTATTAAGATTTTTCGTTAATTGATACTTGTTGAGCTTCTTGCGCGGCTTGTTGTATCACTGTTGGATCATTTATAATTATTCCACAATACTTTAAGATTTGTGATATTAAATTTGTTTGTTCTGAAGTGTCTAGTTCAAACTGAACTGATGTAGTGTTATTGTATATGTATTGACCTAATGTACCAACAGTGAAAGCCCACGTTGGATCATTTGGTTTAAAAACACAATTTATAACTAAAATGTTTGGTTGAGGATTAACTTTGATTAAAAGTTGTTGCACAGTAGAAGGAGCTACTAGTGTTTCTGTCTGCGTAGTATAACAAATAGGGTATTGATTTGTTGGTGCAGTTAAGTTTGATCTTATTATTTTTGAATAATCTGATTTACTCGAGAGTTGAGTAATGGAATCAAACTGAGGATTTGTTGTGTTGTAAGTAGATATAACTTCTCCAATTTTAAATAAATCAGAAGTACCAGTATATATCCAACCATCGTTAACAGTATTGAATGTAAAAGTTGTATCTCTTTCAAAAGGATATAACTTGTAAGCTTGCCCTTTAAACATGTTAAAAAACTCTGTATCGTTTTGTTGATTGTTTTGGTTAAACCTATTTAATTGATTACCGTCAGGAAAATATGACTGAAATATTTCATCTTGAACTTGAACAGCAAGACTGTTGAACTCCGCTGGAGTTACATATCCTCTTTGTTCTTTGTTTAATATGTACAAGACTGTTGTATATACTGAATTTATATTTACCATTGGTTTTATTTTTTATACTAAAAAGGCGGCCGAAACCGCCCTATATTAGTATCACTTGTTTTTATAGCTTTTTATCTATAGATCTGTAAATTTCCACACCTTCGTCTGTTTTCAAGAACGCAGCAAAAGCTGAGTAAGGGTTTTCATCAAAAGGAACATTCATTAGTTTCCTGTTATTTGAAGCCCAGTTGAAAGTTCTTTGGTCTGGAGATAAAGTTATTATTCCCGCTTCAGCAGCTTTTATTGCGAAGTTTCTAAGCTGAACGTTTTCATCGTTAGCTAAACTAATAAACTCTAGTGCGTTATCTTTCGCGAATAATAATAGATCTCTTTTAATTTCTTTAGAACTCATATTATTTACTTCTGAACCTTTTTCAACTCTTAAAATAGCTTCTGCGTGATCAATATCCATTGCACGTGCAGCGTTTAAAGCGTCGATCTGTAGGTCTAAGTCTTCTAAATCATCTTTAGCTTCTTCTACCGCACTATATTCCTCGTAAATTTTATTTTTCAAAGGATGATATAATGAAAGTAACCTTTGTAAGTTTCCTAATTCTTTAGAAACTTTTAAGAAACCATCTTTAAAAACTATATGACCCATCGTGCATTCTCCTTTTTGTTCATCTACTAAAGGTGAATCTTGATTTGTCGCATATCTTAATTCTCTTTGCATTCCTGATTTTGAATCAAAATACAATAAAGAATGTTTTCTAGTATGTCTTCCAGGTATTGTTAAAGTTAAAGGAGATTTACTTCCTTTTAAATAATAAATTCTATCTTTTATTTCCCAACTTGGTTTAGTTGGTTTTACTGGTGCTACTTTTGTAGCTACCGTTTGAGGTGCAACCTCTATAGTTTCTGCTTGAGCTTTTTTAGCCATAATATAATATAATTAAATAGTTTATAAGAGTAATAATTACCCCCGTTAATACAACGAG
>Ga0209712_10004881_pt1 | contig 10575 bp, 8 predicted proteins | sample ArcOceMetagenome_FD_187443 | JGI IMG/M metagenome (GOLD analysis project Ga0209712, IMG submission 187443) | Marine eukaryotic phytoplankton communities from Arctic Ocean - Arctic Ocean - Greenland ARC118M Metagenome (SPAdes) (version 2) | ecosystem: Environmental > Aquatic > Marine > Oceanic... | reverse complement strand
CGGCATCAAATTTCTTCAAGTTCTCTGCACTAATCTCTTCTGGGTTAATCATGGTAACAGCATAACCAATCTGTTTTAAACTTTCGGGAACTACATCTCCAGCACCCTTAATATAACCAATAAAATTGCTGGCCTTTTTTATATTTAAGCGAACAACTTTTGCTTCTGATTTTTGCAATACAGATTGTTTAGGAATATGGTCATATTCAATTTCTATTAATTCCTTATCATACTTTTTGCCGTCAATTAAAATACTTGCTTTTAACGTTCCTTTAGAGTCATAACTTGTTGGAGTTACGCTGAACTGATAATTCTGTGTATCTCCTTTTTGTTTAATTTCTAAGTTAATAAAAGCTGGTGAAACTTTCCATTCTTCAGGAACTTCTAAAGATAATTTTCCTTTCACATTATTTCCGCCAGAACTTACTCCTACCGAGACTATACGTTCTTTAGCATCTGAGAAAAGCATTACTTTTTCATGTAGCTTTGTGGTGGCTAATGGTAGTATTTCAAACGGATCATACAATTCTCCTTTATCACTCTTAGAATACCGATGAACGATATTTTTTTGAATAGTTATTGGAATAGTGTCTATCATTAGATTGAAAAAAACAGTTACCTTTCTTGGCGTTTCTGGTTTCCCAATTAGTTGTCTATGATCTACTTGGTACATTCCAAGAGAGCCTTTAGATTGCAACCAATAAGGATCTGTATAACTCAGGTTTTCTAGATTTATAGTTTGTTTAAATTGTTGTTTTACATTATTTTCTAATAGTACGTCATGTGCAACGGTTTCTATTTTGGCTGTTTTAAAACTCATAGATTCTAAAAAAACAGGAACTTCAGAATTTCTATTTAAAACCTCAATAGCTAGCTCTATGTTAGCATTTGGAACTCCACTAGAGCTTTCTGCAGAGGCTTCTAGATATAATCCTGCGCAGGCTTCTATAATCTGACTTATTTGTTTTTCTTTAACGGCTCTCCAATGGAGATCATCTAAAGATTGAATTTTTTTGTAGGCTCGAATTAGATCTTTCAGATGTTTTGCAGGATTCCCAAAATCAAAATTCTTTTCTATATCATATAAAATTGCCCCAATATCTCCTCCATCTTTTAATCGATTCCAGGTTGTATTAATTCCAGCAAAAATATCGCTAGTGTCTTTTGGCTTATCTCCTTTTAAAAATTCTATATATTCATTTTGACTTCCTCTAGTGGTTAATCTTCCAAATCCTTGACATAAATGTTGGCTACTAGCCATAGACGCTACTTCATTATTAGACAGTCCTTTTAGAGGATAATACACACCTACATCTAGAGATGTTAACTTTCCTTCTGTAGCCTTTTTAAAGTCGTCTTCATTCTTATAAAACCAAGACGAGGTATTAAAAAATAATCGTTTTGGTTGCCAGGCTTCAGTTAATTCTAATTGACTTGTAAACTTTGTTTCATCACTTGCCAAGTCAAAAGCTTCAACACTTAACATTGCAGAAGAAGTGTGATGACCGTGGGTTGAACCTGGGGTTCTGTGATTAAATCTGTTAATAATAACATCGGGTTTAAAAGTTCTAATTGCCCAAACAACATCACTTAATACTTTTTCTTTATCCCATATTTTTAATGTTTCATTAGGGTGTTTAGAATAGCCAAAGTCATTAGCTCTGGTAAAAAACTGCTCACCTCCGTCTACTCTTCTTGCCGCCAGGAGTTCTTGAGTTCTAATTACTCCTAAAAGTTCTCTAATTTCTGGACCTATTAAATTCTGTCCACCATCACCTCTTGTTAATGATAAATAACCTGTTCTTGCTTTTACATGATTAGATAAATAAGAAATTAGTCGAGTGTTTTCATCATCAGGGTGCGCAGCAATGTACAAAGCCGTACCTATAAAATTCAATTTCTGAATTTTCTCATAAATTTGATTGGACGTTAACTTTTCTGGCTTTTGAGAAAAAACTATTGAGGATATCAGTAAAAATGAAAGAATAGCGATTGTTTTTTTCATTATATCATTGGGTTAGATAGCTAACAAATGTAGTATTTTAAATCTTCTTTTAAAATTGCCTATGCTTTTTTATGGTATATAAAAAAATGTTCATAAACAGTATGTTTTTTTTGATAAAAAAGCTATCAACAATACGAGTAAAATGTTGATAACAAAATTTTCAAAATCACTAAATTCCAATATCTTTGTAATTGAACCATTTTTTAATAAAAATCAAAATGAAATTTATCGTATCAAGTTCGCAACTATTAAAACAATTACAAGTTTTAGGCGGAGTTATCAATAGTAATAATACCCTTCCTATATTAGATAATTTCTTATTTGAAATTTCTGAAAATCAATTAAAAGTTTCTGCATCAGATTTAGAAACAACCATGAGTGCCGTTGTCACTATAGAATCTGATTCTACAGGATCTATTGCTATATCTGCTAGATTACTTTTAGATACCTTAAAAACATTTCCAGATCAACCCTTAACCTTCAAAACTGAAGGAGATAGTATCATTGAAATTATTTCTGATCAAGGTAAGTATGACATGGCTTATTTTGGAGGTGATGAGTTTCCTAAATCTGTGAGTTTACCTTCACCAAGCAAAACAGTAATCCCTTCAAATATACTAGCAACAGCAATATCAAAGACTATTTTTGCTGCTGGAAATGATGATTTACGCCCAGTAATGAGTGGAGTTTTCTTTCAATTTAGCTCAGAAAGCTTAACATTTGTTGCTACAGATGCACATAAATTAGTAAAGTATACACGAACTGATGTAACTGCAGATAAAACAGCTGAATTTATCATGCCAAAAAAACCTTTAAATTTATTAAAAGGTGTTTTAGGTGGTGAAGAAGACGTTACTATAGAATATAACGATGCAAATGCGAAATTTACATTTGAAAACTTTGTGTTAATTTGTCGTTTGATTGATGGGAAATATCCAAATTACGAAGCTGTAATTCCAAAAGAGAATCCAAACAAATTAACTGTAGACAGAGCATCTTTTCAGAACTCTGTTCGTCGTGTGTCTATTTTCTCTAGCAAAACAACTCATCAGATTCGTCTTAAAATGGCGGGAACTGAATTAAATATTTCTGCTGAAGATCTAGATTTCTCTAACAAAGCTGATGAACGTTTGAGTTGTGATTATCAAGGTGATGATATGCAAATTGGTTTTAATTCTCGTTTTTTAAGTGAAATGTTAAGTAACTTAACGTCTAGCGAAGTTTTAATTGAAATGTCTTTACCCAATAGAGCTGGAATCTTAACTCCTATTGATGGAACAGATGAGGGTGAAAAAATAACGATGTTGGTAATGCCTGTGATGTTAAACAATTAACTGGAAAAATTAATGAACTAAAAAAGTATACTCACTTTATTTGGGATACAGATAAGATATATTTTAAATCACGACATAGCACTGTATAATATCAGTTCAACGTTGTGATTTTTTTGTTTACTTTTAGCATCAAATTTTTATTGATTGAACTTTTTAGCACATCTATATCTATCTGAAAACAACCCCAATATTATGATTGGTAATTTCATAGCCGATCATATCAAAGGAAACCAGTTTACCCATTTGAGTTCAGAAATTCAGCAAGGCATTAAATTACATCGAGAAATTGACACCTTTACAGATGCTCATAAGATTACAAGAACAAGCAAGCGAAGGCTTCACAAAAGATATGGTTTGTTTGCCGGAATAATTATTGATATTTTTTATGATCATTATTTGGCAAAAAACTGGAGTGATTATTCTGCCATGCCGCTCGGTGTCTATGTAAATTCTGTTTATCAATTACTAACAGAACAAAAACAAATACTTCCAGAAAAAACCTTACAAATGATGCCTTTTATGATTCAATATAACTGGCTGTATAATTACCAGTATAAAGAAGGAATTAAAAGTGTTCTTAATGGAATGAATCGAAGAACAAATAATAAAGGTCAGATAGATTTAGCCATTGAAGACTTATACCAACTAGATAAATATTTTGAAAAAGACTTTCAATTATTCTTTGAAGATTTACAGATTTTCTCTCATCAAAAAATAAAACAACTACAACAACAAAATACACAAACATGAAAAAATTAATACTCTTATTTATTGTAAGTCTTTTAGTTACATCTTGCCAAAAAGAATTACAAGATTCTAAAAAAGTAACAGGTTTAATTACAGAAAAAGCGATGGTGGTTTCTGCTCGGGTTGAAGCCTCTAGAATTGGAACAGAGATCTTAAAAAAGGGAGGAAATGCATTTGATGCTATGATGGCAACAGAATTGGCATTAGCAGTTGCCTATCCTTACGCTGGAAATATTGGTGGAGGTGGTTTTATGGTTTACAGAAAAAATGATGGTGAAATTGGTGCCTTAGATTATAGAGAAAAAGCACCTTTAGCGGCTACAAGAGATATGTATCTTGATAAAGAAGGAAATGTCATTAAAGGAAAAAGTACTATTGGAGCTACTTCTGTAGGTGTTCCTGGAACAGTTGCTGGTGTTTTTAAAGCGCAAGAAAAGTTTGGTCTATTGTCTGTGAAAGAAATATTAAGTCCTGTTATAGCCTTGGCAAAAAAAGGAGTCATTATTACAAAAAAACAAGAAGATAGAATCAAAAAGTTTAAAAAAGCCTTTGAAGCTGTTAACAGTCAAAGAATTCTTTTTCTTAGAGATTGGAAAAAAGGCGATAGCATTAAGTATAAGGCTCTAGCTACTACCTTAGAACGAATCTCTGAAAACGGTAGAGATGAATTTTACAAAGGAAAAACTGCAAAGGTACTGTCACAATTCATACAAGATAATGGAGGGATTATTACCGAAGAAGATTTAGCGAAATATGAGGCTAAATGGAGAACTCCAGTAACATTTGAATATGATGACTTAAAAGTAATTTCTATGTCTCCCCCTTCAAGTGGTGGCATTTGTTTAGCTCAAATCATGAACGGTATAGAGCCCTATGATTTACACACCTATGGTCATAATTCACTTAAAACAATGCAAGTAATTACAGAAGCTGAGCGAAGAGCCTATGCAGATAGAAGTTATTTCCTAGGTGATCCAGACTTTGTAAGTATTCCAACAGATTCTTTATTAAGTAAAACATACTCTAAACAAAGAATGCGTAATTTTTCTTTTGAAAAACCAACACTCTCTAAAGATATTTCTCATGGAAATATTGAAATTATAGAAAGTGATGAAACAACCCACTACTCTATTGTAGATCAATTTGGAAATGCAGTTTCTGTAACCACTACATTAAATGGTGGCTATGGATCTAAGCTCTACAGCTCTGAATTAGGTTTTTTCTTAAACAATGAAATGGATGATTTTAGTAGCAAACCTGGTGTGCCAAATATGTTTGGTTTGCTAGGTGCAAAAGCAAATGAAATTGCACCAGAAAAGAGAATGTTAAGTTCTATGACACCAACTATTGTTGAAAAAAATGGACAACTATGGATGGTGGTTGGAACACCTGGAGGATCTACTATTATTACGTCTGTTTTACAAACTATTTTAAATGTTTATGAATTTGGTATGGGAATGCAAGAAAGCGTAAATCAACCTAGATTTCATCATCAATGGTTACCAGATATGATTATGATAGAACCTAATCAGTTTGATGAAAATGTAATTTCAGAATTAAGAAGAATAGGATATACAGTAGACCAACGAAATTCACGAGTAATAGGTAAGGTAGATGCTATTTTGGTTTTAAAAAATGGAAAACTAGAAGCTGGAGCGGATCACAGAGGTGATGATACAGCTGTAGGGTTTTAAATGGCTGAGAAGGAGAGAATGAGAGAACAATAGACTGAAAGAATCTTAACTAAAATACTTTATACTTTAAAACGATTGAAGTTCTTAAGCTTTTGAAGCCTAAAATATATTTGTACCTTTAAAAAAAACACACTTATGACGCAACCATTTCATTTAGCCATTCCTGTTCAAAACCTAAAAATCTGTAGAGATTTTTATAGAGATGTTTTACAATGTAAAGAAGGAAGAAGTGATGCTCATTGGGTAGACTTTAATTTTTTTGGACACCAATTAGTGATTCATCAGAAAGATGGTTTTAATCCTCAGCAGATTTCAAATCCAGTTGATGGACATGATGTTCCTGTACCACATTTTGGTGTGGTTCTAAGTATGAATGATTGGCATTTATTAAGCCAAAGATTAGAAAAAAATGGCACTAAATTTATTATAGAACCCACCATTCGATTTAAAGGAAAAGCTGGTGAGCAAGCCACTCTATTTTTTAAAGACCCTGAAGGAAATGCATTAGAATTTAAAGCCTTTAAAGACATCGGACAGTTGTTTGCAACATAAATGCATCTTTTAGAAACTCATATTGCTACTCAACAAAAAAATCTAATTCGGATTCAAGAATACGCTGTAGGTATTTTTAATACAGTTGCAACCAAATCTGCCATCAAAAAAGCCATCAAAAAAAAGCGTATTCTAGTAAATGATTCACCAACATCTACCGCTAGAATTATTATAGGAGGAGAAAAAATCACCTTATTAGATCCTGAAAATAAAATATCAAAAAAACAGCTAACTCTTAAACTAGCTGTTATTTTTGAAGATGATTATTTAGCCCTAATAGAAAAGCCGGCTGGTATTTTAGTTAGTGGAAATACGTTTAAAACCATAGACAATGCTTTACAACAAAACCTTCAAAAAAGCACACAACCAGATGCTGTTAGGCCAAGACCTGCTCATCGATTAGATTATCCAACCACTGGGGTATTATTAATTGGAAAAACAAGTTCAAGTATTCTAGCTTTGAATAAATTATTTGAAAATAAAGAGATTAAAAAAACCTACCATGCTATTACCATCGGAAAAATGAACTCTAAAGGGTACATTAAAACTGATGTAGATGAAAAACCAGCAACATCTAACTACAACACTATACATACTGTAAAATCTAAGCGATTTAAATACTTAAATTTAGTTGAGCTATTGCCAGAAACAGGGAGAAGGCATCAATTAAGAAATCATTTATTAAGTATTGGAAATCCAATTTTAGGAGATCAAGAATATGGAATAGACCTCTTAATTTTAAAAGGAAAAGGATTGTATTTACATGCTTCTCAATTAGAGTTTACGCATCCATTTACAGGAGAAAAACTGTCTATAAAATCAACATTACCTGTAAAGTTTAAAAAAATTATAGCTTAAAATCGTTCATTTATTAGAATTAAAAGAACTTTTAAAGAAAGATTTATGTAATATTATGTAAATTAGTTAATTACAAATACTCCCTTACAAAAAAAAAAGATATGCTACATATCTTTTATCATTCATCTTTATCTATACAAAATGAAAAATTTATTACTTATTGCTTTCACATCAATGTTGTTTTTTTCTTGTTCAAACAAACAAGATATGGCCCTTTTTAATGCTAATAAAGCGATTGCTCAAGATTTCGTGGGAACCTATGTTTCTCCAACAAATTTTGAACTTTTTAAATCTATGCTAGACGAAAATATTGAACACCAATCTCCAATGTATGGAAGTGGTATGGTTGGCTATGAACAAGTTCTTGAACAAGGAAATTTTTATATGTCTAACTTTTCAGAGGTAACTTTTGAGGATGCTAGATGGTTGCCAGGAGTAAATGAAGAAACTCTTCAGGCAGATGGTAGCGTAAGAGTTTATGGAACTTGGAAAGGTACTAGCATTGCAACTGGAAAAAAGTTTTCAGTTGATAGCTACCACTATTTCGTGGTAAAGGATGGTAAAATTTTACAATCTGGAGATTTTTTCGATGCAACTGGAATGGTGATGGCTGTTCGTGCAGATGAGGAAGCTACAGAATAAAGTATTAGGAACAAATGTTTATGAAAACCAGTTATTATAGCTGGTTTTTTTTGTTTGATACTAGGTGTTCTAATTCAAATATAAGTTATGATTTGAGATTAATACAATAGAAAATAATTATTTTTTTCTCTAACAGAATTTTATAAATCATGCATAGTCATAGCTGTCGTTTCTTTTTGAAGTAAAGGAGAATGGAAGATAGGGTGTTTTATTACGATCATTTCAAGTTATAAATGGTATTAATATATTATTTTTAAACAATTAAATAAAGTCGCATATTTTACTACAAACCAACAATTGTAAGTTAAATTCATGTGGTATTGCAACTAAATTCATTAAAAAATTAAAAGAACTAAGATAGACAGCATGAAAAAAACCCTAAAAATAATTGGAACACTTATCATATTATTAATATTAAGTATTGGTATTTATTATATTACTACTAATGAACCATTACCTGAAGGAGTTCAAGGAAAAGAAGCAGATGAATTGGCAGAAAAAATGATGTCTGCAATTAATAAAAGAGCCTTTGATAGCACTGAAATATTAACATGGAGTTTTAGACAAAAACATCATTATATCTGGAAAAAACAAGAAGGCTTGGTTACTGTTTCTTGGGATGACATTAGTATAACTCTAAATCTTAATGATCATTCAAAGAGTATTGGTAGTAGTCCTGAGCTAATCCAAACTGCTTTAGATTTTTTCAACAACGATAGTTTTTGGCTAGTAGCACCCTTCAAAGTATTTGATGATGGTGTAGAAAGAAGTATTATAAACCACAACAATAATGATGCTTTGCTAATCAAATACACTTCAGGAGGATCTACTCCTGGAGATTCTTATTTATGGATATTAGATTCTACATATGTTCCTACTTCTTTTAAAATGTGGACACAAATTATTCCAATAGGTGGCGTCTCTGGCACTTGGAATGATCTCATAACTGCTGATTCTGGAATTAAACTTCCAACAACACACACACTTTCTCTCTTTGGGATGAAAATAGATATGGGAGAAGTAAAAGCCTACAATCCGAATGCAGATAAATTAGCTCACACTATTTTAAAAGCAATTAAACACGAAGCCTATAAAAATACACGTTATATAGATTGGAGTTTTAGAGACAAACGCTTTTACAAATGGGATAAAGAACAACATATAGTGGATGTTCGTTGGAATGACGCAAAAGTACTTTTACATCCAAATGAGTTAGATAAAAGTGTTGTACACTTAAATGGTAAAGAAGTTTCCTTTAATGAAAATCTCGTAAAAAGAGCTTTAAAATTCTTTAATAATGATAGTTTTTGGTTGGTAGCTCCTCACAAATTATTTGAACCTGGAATCTATCGTAGTATTGAAATGATTGATGGTAAAGAAGCCTTACATGTAAAATATTCTACAGGAGGATCAACTCCTGGAGATTCTTATACATGGATCGTAAATGAAAACTATGTGCCAACCAGTTATCGAATGTATGTTCCCAGCATGAAAATGGAAGGAGTTCCTGCAACCTGGGAAGATTGGACAGAAACAGGGTCAGGTACACTATTACCTAAAAATCATACTTTTTCGAGTGGAAATATATTAAGTATGGGAATTGTAAAAGGATATAATTAAATGAATTCAAAAGTAATTACAAACGGAATTTTACGAGCAATTGCAGTACTAACTGGAATAGTAGTATTAGGCTATTTTCTAATAATAATTCAATCAGTTTTAATATATATAATTGTTGCTGCCATCATTGCATTAATTGCAAAACCGATGATCTTATTCTTAAGAAAAAAACTTAAATTCCCAAATACATTAGCTGTGGTAAGTACTATGGTTCTTTTTGTCGGTCTTATCCTAGGAATTACGGGAATGTTTATACCGCTAGTTATTGAACAAGGAGAAAGTCTTTCTTTATTAAAAACAAAAGGACTTGAAGAAAATATTGGAAATCTAATTACCCAAGCCAATGATTACTTTACATCTAAAAATATTGATATTTTAAGTGAATTACAAGGTGCCGATGTATTTGCTAGTTTAAAATCTATTCCTAATTTACTAAATTCTATAGTAGGTACGTTAGGGTCTTTTAGCGTTGGATTATTCTCTGTTCTATTTATTTCTTTCTTCTTTATGAAAGACAGTAAAATGTTTAAAAGTGCATTATTAACTCTCATGCCAAAAGGTACTGAAGATAGGTTTTCACATTCATTAGAAAAAATAAACGATTTATTATCAAGATATTTTATTGGGTTGGTCATTCAAATTACCATTCTATTTGTAATCTATACAATTATTCTATTAGTCATTGGCGTGTCTAATGCCGTTGTGATTGCTTTTTTATGTGCATTGCTAAATATTATACCATATGTAGGGCCTTTGATTAGTGCATTTTTGATGTTTGTTTTAACAATGACTAGCGGCTTAGGCCAAGATTTAGACTTTCAAGTAGAAATTCTTCCTAAAACTGTCTATGTAATGATTGGTTTTATCATTGCACAAGTGGTTGATAATTTTGCTAGCCAACCAATTATATTCTCAAAAACAACCAAATCTCACCCATTAGAAATTTTCTTAATAATTATTATTGGTGGTTTACTGGCAGGACCCTTAGGAATGATTATTGCAGTTCCTTCCTATACCGTTTTAAAAGTAATATTAAAAGAATTTATCTCTGACAATAAGATTGTTTCATCATTAACAAAAGACATTTAAGAACATTGAACGAACGAATTTTACATCAAGACGT
>Ga0209712_10004880_pt1 | contig 10576 bp, 6 predicted proteins | sample ArcOceMetagenome_FD_187443 | JGI IMG/M metagenome (GOLD analysis project Ga0209712, IMG submission 187443) | Marine eukaryotic phytoplankton communities from Arctic Ocean - Arctic Ocean - Greenland ARC118M Metagenome (SPAdes) (version 2) | ecosystem: Environmental > Aquatic > Marine > Oceanic... | reverse complement strand
AGAACATCAGGAGCCGGCATAATCCAGAAATGAAATTATTTTAATCCCAAAAAAAGCTGGATTGCAATCTAGGTGTACATTGGATTTTGGTCTGGATTGCTACTAACTGGCCAGTCGAGTGTCACGGAAAAATCCAGAAATCACCCATTCCATCCACGATACACTTAGCCAGACTACACTATAATCCGGGACCTGGCCCAAATTGTGGTTGGATTTTAGCTTAGCTAACCATAAAATATCCCGACTGGGCATCTAGTTTATTTGGATTGTTAGTATATTTTTAATGATCACTCACCTAGCATGTAGACTATCCTCTAAACATCTCTACATTACATCTTCGACGAAACATCTCCACTGTACCTAACCACTTTTCATCTCCACTGTACCCTCTTAACATCTCCACTTTAGATCTCGACCATAGTGATTAGATATCAACTGTACATTGCAACTGTAAATCGGGACTGCACACTTCTACTATACATCACAACTGTACATCGTGACTGTATACCTTCACTGTACATCTGGACTGGATATCAATACATCTTGACTGTACATCTCGAATAGAGTATGTAATGATCTAGCTATATGGTTAAGCTTAATTACTAAGATGATTATCTGAGGTTAATAGATTAACTAATTTAGACACCGACAGCTACAACATCATCGAGATCTTCAAGCAAGTCATTTTCGATGATAGCATGATCGTTGTCTCTGAATCTGATGCCCCTTCTGTTTTTACTTGATGATTCCTGTCGCTTAGCCAGGTAAAGTTTTTCAAACTCCATGCGGTCATCAGTTGTTCTGTCTTCTTTAACCAACTTTTGCAACTCTCGAAAGCGTTCTGTGCCAATCCTTTTCCATCCAGAATAAATTAGTGCTCGACTTTGAGATCCCTCCTGACTGTATCTCGTAGCTGGTATGTTGTCACTGTCTGGATTATCAAGTTGAAAAACCCACCTGTCCCATGCATTCTCAATTGACAAGAGGGCAAATGCCTCATCACTAACTGAAGCTACTTTCGACAAATAACTCTTGTTGAACTTGGCTTCATTACTTTTTCGACCACAGACTGCAGGTAGGATGTAGTCACAGAATGTAATATATGCATTGTTCTCGTTGTCTCCCATAGACAACATATCTAATAGAGTTGGTCTATCTTCTTCAGCGGCATCGGCTTCTTTCATCATTCCTTCAAAAATATATATATGAAAGAGAAAAGGTGATAATGAGTTGTCTGAAATCAAGTTAAGTGATATGAAATAATTGACTTACTCATGAACGAGGATTTCACCTCTGTTGACACATTGCCTCTTTTCTTATTCAATGCTAAGCGAACACAACGGCAGTGTTTCGCCCAGAACTCTTTCAAACTCTTGTCTTCACTAAAATTAACTTTCTTAAAGATCCATCGTTGTATGGGTTCACCCCAGTCCAATTCACTCGGCGATGTAATAAACTTAACAAGGTGAAATAAATCAAGTCGAACATTCTTACTCACTATTCCCAAGAGCTGATCATTAGTCAAAATAAAATCATTGGATCGCTGCTGATTCATAAAGACAGCGGATGCACCACTTCCTATATCGGAGACAGTATCATTTGTGGTCACTGTGGTTCCTACAACACTAGGAGGTGCAGTATTATTTGATGTTCGGGTTGGTATTGATGTGGTCCTACCGGTGATGGTCCTACTTGTAAGAGTTTGATTTGTTGTGGATGCTGCAGCTCCCCCAGCCGAACTGGCTCTACTAGCTAATAATCTGCTTGCCATGTTACTGCATTTTATGTCTGCATTAGATACTACCATATATGAGCTTATCTCGAGCTGAAAAGCTTGATATGGGCATTTCCCAATGTTGATACAAAATGTACACAGTGTCTACGTATTTTTTTCATTGTTCTCATTTGTGTTTCCAGTAGTAAATGTACGAATCAGATGTAGTATGTAGCGAAAGTACCGAGGCCACGGGTGTCATTGTTTTCTGTCTCTAGTAGAAGAGCAACGGATTCCTTTTACGTATGTAACATAGTATGGGGATCTACAGAGAAGAATATATTTAATTTTCTGGCGCGCTCTGACTATATCTAGCATAGTGAGTTTCTGTCTTCATGGACTGACTAACATTTTGTTTGTATTTTATATTTGTGTAGCTTTCTACACAAAAGAGGGTACAAACGGGAAATGCCTAATTTCGCGTTTGCACGCCGAGAAAACGCTTATTTAGGGTGTTTCATGAATAGCATTATCGCACGCTTACTGAACTAAGTTAAACAATAACTATGATAACCAGAACGACTAAGAAGCAGCGTACCGCATCTACGGGACCAACACTAGGACTAACACAAAAAGAAGAACAAGTAGCACGATGCAGTGGTTGTACCAGAATTTTTACTACCGTTAGAGGTTTAAAACAGCACTTATCTCAATCAGAAATATGCAGCAGTGCAATAGAAATGATTCAGAGGAAGGTTGTAGACTTATCTCACCAATCCAAGCATACAACTCAACAGCAGATTGACGATGAAGAGAATAACACACCTACAGCAGAAGAGATTGATGAGGAACGGGGTAGTTTGTCTTCTATCCACGAGAATGGGAGACTGTTTGGAGATGAAGATAATGAATCTGAAGTTGACGAGGATGAGATAGAGATTCAATTTGATATTGAAGCACAAGATGAGTTATTGAACGCACATGAATCTGAAGATGATGCTGGTTTGACTGACACCGGTGTCAGAGTGGAAGTACCAAAAGATCCTGAAATCATTCCGGAAGGTCTCGGATATGATGAAATTGGGATTATCACAGACGACATGCTTGACATAGTGGTACCGCACTCTACGGCTGATGCGGTGCATAGTCAATTGATTGATTTGCTATCTCAGTTTAGTGCACCAAGATATGCTTTTAAAGCGATTCTAGACCTAATGAAGGAAGCTCACATCGAAGGTTTTGATTTCTTGGTTGAACACCCAACCCTTGATACTGTGATGAATAACTTGAGAAAGACATTCCCTGCTGTTCCACAGCCAAAGCAAACCGTCGTGAGTTTAGAGAGGGACGATTTTGGGGAAGAAAGGAATCCGCAATTAAGAACAGCACTTGAGCGCCGACAGTGGGACAAAATGACAGTTCATCACTTTGATTTCGAGCAGTCAGTAAAATTTGGTCTTTCAAATAATGAGATTTTTGGTGATATTAATAATCTCGTTGTGAATCCTGACAACCCATTCGGAAGATTCAAGCCTGATAGCTTGAACGAAATATGCAGCGGATCGTGGTACCAAAATACTTGGGATCAAATGGGTCTAGTAGAAGGTGAAGATTTTCTTTCTCCACAAATCATTTACCTTGATGCTTCGGCAGTTAGCAAGATGGGTAGACACACCCTAGAGCCCATGACAGGATGTCCGGCATGGGTAAAGCGTGAAGTTAGGAACACCATCGCTGCTTGGTATCCTATGGGTTACATACCTGATCTGGACCAGCAATCATCTTCAAGAAAGAAGACGAATTACACCAAGGCTAGAAAAGGCAGAGGTCAACGCAATTATCATAGACTTCTAAGAGCCATACTCAAAAATGTTCATGATTGTGAAGCTAAAGGTGGTATTGATTGGATGTTACGGATTGGTAACCAAGTGAAACGTGTGAAATTGCATATCATTGTAGCTTTCTTCATCGGTGATGGTAAGAGTGGAGACATGCTTTGTGGTCGTTTCGGTGGTTACACGGGTGTATGGCGCATTAGCAGGGCATGTGACTGTTGGCAAGACAATTGCTCAGACTCTAGTAGGGAATGTATTTATCTGTTGAGAGAAAAGATGGAAGAGACATTCGAAAAAACCAAATCAGATGATGATGATGTTGCCAAACAGGCCAAGATTGATCTTCACGAGTTGTCTCAGCATAGCATGGAATTAGCTACGAGTCTACTCTCATTTGGTGGTGACGAGCATGGTATATTTTCTGCTCAGCCCGTTGATTTGATGCATGCATTTCTAGAGGGCATAGTGAAGTATGCAGTTTGTGCCTTTTTCAAAGGCATCGGTCCAACTAAAGCTTCAGGTATTGATGCTGCTATTGACGAAATGTTTGGAGGAGGTAATCTTAGGTCTGGAGAATTGAAAGATTTTGGCATACGGATTTTCTTCACAAAGGGAATTAGTAATCTCAAACAAGTGACGGCTAATGAATGGATGGGTATTGTGTTCTGTCTTGTTACTTTGGCTATGACCGAAGAAGGTAAAATTCTTCTTGAGTCCAGATTCGACCACAGCGAGGACGACAATGAGGATGTCGACGAAGCAAGAGATTATTTTTATGTCGATGATCAAATTGGTCATGACACTGAGAATGTGCATGTCGCAGCACTAAATGACTTCATTGAGTTGTTAGAGGCTTTCTTAGCATTCCACGCATGGTACAAGAAGGAGAAATTTTGGAGTCTGGGTAATGAAGCGCATGCGAAGGGTATGGCCACATCTGCATCGAACTCAATAAAGAATATGATGGATATGGTGAAGAAAGTACTACCTCGAAACGAAGGAAATGGATGGAATGTACAGAAGTTCCATGAAATGTTTCATCTCATTCATGACATGATTAGATATGGATCCCCCATGAATTTTGATTCTGGGACGGGCGAGAAGTTCCATAAATTCAATTCAAAGATGCCTGCTGCCACTGCGCAATTGCAGAGCCAAGCAAAGTTTCAGTTTCAAAGCAGTCAAAGGTGGTATGAATGGCAACTGAATCAGTATGCACTGACAAGATTTGGTCATAAGAGTATTGCCTTTCAGAAGTGTGTGTTGAACCGAGAAGATGCTGAATCGAAGAAAAAGAGAAAACCATACTCTGATATTTTCCCAATTTCACCTTTGGTAGTTTTGAAGTGTATACCCATTCCAGACAATGATTTGGCCTATGCGATTGACTGCTGTTACCGTACTAAGTCCATAGGTTCAGTAGAAATTCATCCTGTAGTCATGAATTACCTCAGAAGTGACAGTTTTGGATTAAGACCCAACGACGAAGTAAATATCTTCACAGAGTACAAAAGCAATGATGTTTTGTATCGGGCACATCCCAATTTTCAAAATGGTGGAGCTTGGTATGAATGGTGCATGGTAGTTTTTGAAACTGACGATAACGAAGGCGCCAAAGGTTTCTTTCCCTATGGGCATTATCCAACGAAAGTGCTGGCCTTTGTTGAACGCATCCGCATTGTAAATACCCAAACAATAACTGACACCTACGCCATAGTGCATAGTTGCATAGACTCTGATCATAAAAGAGACAGTGCTTTAACAGAGTCGTGGACTTTGCAATATGATGACAATGGTTATCCGGTCATAACTACTATTCCAGTTGAGTCGATTGATGCTCGTGTATTGGTTATATCTGAATGTCCAAAACTAATGGAGAAAAAGGGACATTCAGTTATAGTACACATGGTGAAACCAAGAGATCCATGTTGGGCAAATCATTTCACCAGGCGGTAATTAGGCTAAACGTATTACAACAATAACATTTTGTTAGTGTTTTATATTTGTGTAGCTTTCTACGCATATCTGGTATAAAGCAAGGATGTATTAAATGATGCCATATAATGAGCTTATCTCGAGCTGAAAAGCTCGATTTGGGTATTTCCCAATGTTAGTACAAAATGTACACAGTGTCTACGTATTTTTTCAGTGTTCTTATTTGTATTTCCAATAGTAAATGCACGGATGTAGCGCTATGTAGAAAAGGTACTGAGGCTACGGGTGTCAATGTTTTTGCGTGTAGTTAGTAAGAGTGACGTATATAACGGAGTAGGAATTTACTCATAATATTTCAAAGATGCGTTTCTGTTTGAACGATCCACTTGCGAAGTGGCTATCTGATGCATTTCCAACTATTATGTCGAATGACCATCGCTTTGTAGAGCCACATAACGGAGAGACCATAGATGCGAATGGCATCCGTTTCCGAACAATATCTGATGTAAAGAAAGATCATTGGAGTGAGTGTACAACGTCATGAAATCATTTGCATGTTTTAAATAGATTGTAATCATTTCTCACTTTATTCCTTGTCAATGTTCAGATTCTTACGCATACTATGTGTTAGGCGTTGACGTTAAGGATAGAAGTAGAACCAGAAAAAAGAGCATATTTGATGACTTTGAAGACCACATCGACTTCCAAAATTTAAAAGGAAGTATGGATAATGATCTTGACATTGATTTCCGATTCGATGGACCAACAGCTTCTTTTGAAACCGGGGTAGATACAGATGCTTACTCCATCTTTGTAGTGCTTATTACGAAAGCCTTGCTGAGGAGTAAACGTGATCCTGTTGGGAATGAGCTCGAAGAAGGTGCGGTTGAGTACGTAGCAGATGAAATCTCTGAGGATATGTCTGAGAACACTTTTATGGATTTGCTTTATGAGATGATGAGCATCATTGACGAACAAGACAAGATTGTGTTTAATTGGGATTAATCTCACAACCCTCTATTGATTACGATTAATAGAGGAGTGGAAGAATAGTATGAAGAGTGGTTATGGCAAAAAGGATTGCGGAATAAAGGCAATCCTTTTTACCATTACCATTCTTCACACCATTCTTCCACTCCCCTTTTGGTTGTAATCAAGCGAGGGTAGTAAGTGGTATCTCGACACTAATATTTTGTTCGTGTAGCTTTCTACACAAAGGATGGTACAAACGGGAAATGTCATATTAGCGTTTTCACAGCGAGAAAAGCTTATTTTAAAGGTCTTTGCAAACCGCATGATTTTACTAGCTAAACAACACTAGACATATGCTTATTTTACTCATGTAACTCATATAGTTATTTACCAATGACTACCCCTTTGTTTTGCTGTATATTTTGGATTCCCACAAGTAGAGATATTCCTTCAAGAAACGCACCATGTCGAACTTGGGATTAATCAATCCTATCCTCATCCTGTCCATTTCTGAGTACAAATTTTTTTTGTGACTTGAAGCTAATTGACAAAAGCTGCCGATGGTACTATTGACAAGATACCAGGTGATCTCCGGCATCCAACCTTCAATATCTTCTTGGCATTTCGTAGCTGTTGCATTCTCCCGGCACCACCCAAAGTACTTTGCAAATCTGAGCACATGAGCATCAACAGGGACACGGGAAATACCGAAAGCCTCATAGACAACAACAGAAGCTATTTTTCGCCCAACACCACGGAATTTGGTGATAGCGTCCCAGTCTGCAGGAACTTGTCCGTTGTGTACGTCAAGTACATCTTTCGTCATTGCCAGGATGTTAGCAGCATTCATATTTGATCGTCCCATTCTGTGAAGAATCCTCTCTAATTCTGTCTCTGTCATCTTGATGACCTTTTCAGGCACAACATCTATCAAATCGAATATACTCTTCATATGTTGAGTCAGCGTAGCATCAGTCAATGCACTGCTGCAGATCATTATAAAAAGGAGCTGATATGCATAATTCCGATCAGATGACTCTTTGGGAATAGCTCTCAACCACAATTCCCGTGGGGCAACCAAATCCCTCGTCCTTCTGATTTGAGTAACTAACCTGTCTATTTCCATCAACATATATACTTGTTGGTCGATCCATTCAGAATTAATAATAACCCTGTAAGGAGTTACCTTGTTCTGTAAGATATTACTACGCACAGGCTCTGGAGGTGCATTGCGGCGGTATTCTTTGAAATAGGGTGAACCTTGGACGATAGACCTAAAAGTTTGTTTCATCATTGGGTTATCTATCATTCTCACAAAAACCCTGATGTCGTTGCCATTAACAATAGCATGCAACCCCTTGGGAGAAAGAGGGGTTTTCTTGAGGGACGCCTTGTTTGAATCATTCTTTGAAGTACTTGGTGGCGATTTTTTCCCCTTGGTTAATTGAGGGATTTTCTTGAGGGACGCCTTGTTTGAATCATTCTTTGAATTACTTGATGATGATGTTTTCGTTGACTCCTCAGATTTTATCACTAATGGCCTTTTAGCTGATGGAAGAAGGAAACTGGTTGTTTTTATTGATTTTCTCTTTCTCGATTCAAACGGGTCGTCGTCGAACACAGACTCCAAATTTTTCAATGCCGACGCCACCTTTTTGGTTTGTGATTTGACTGGATTCGTTTGTGATTTGGCCGACAACTTCTTGGTTTGTGATTTGACTGGATTCGTTTGTGATTTGGCCGACGACAACATATTGGCTGGTGATTTGACAGAAGATTTGGATTTATGTGACAAATTGTCACCGGCAAGCTTCTGAACAAGCTTAAGAGTAGCCTCATCCTCTCCTGCAAAGATTGCTGGGTCGGTAACTTCGTCCATATCTTCAGATGATGCAACTGATTTAGTGTCTCTATATGATGCATCTGAATCAGAACTTACTGCCAGTTCCCCTTTCGTAGGTAATACAGATACATTAGCTTCCTTGGCGGTATCCTCGGCTGCTACTGCAGCCACTGTGGAAGCATTTCCTCTTACAAGGATGACAGAGGCGGTCTCGGCTAAAATAGAAGGTGACTTGGTAACATTTGCATTAGCTAATGCAGTTGCTTCGGCAGGTTTGCATTCCAGAAGCTTAGGTAATACAGCTACATTAGCTTCCTTGGCGGTATCCTCGGCTGCTACTGCAGCTACTGTGGAAGCATGTCCTCTTACAAGGATGGCAGAGGCGGTCTCGGCTAAAATAGAAGGTGACTTGGTAACATTTGCATTAGCTAATGCAGTTGCTTCGGCAGGTTTGCATTCCAGAAGCTTAGCTGCGATGACCTCATCCTCTGCATCCTTGGTTGCCTTGGTAGTTGTTTCAGCGGCGACAGCCGTGGTAGCAGTAGCAGATGTCTTGGTGACCACTGCATCACCCAATATAGTTAATGAGGATGCTGCCTGGGTTATCTGCGCATGAGAAGCTAATCTGGCTTTAAGATCGGCCATTTCAGCTTGATATGGTTTTTCGTGAGCTTCGAATTCTTCAATCGTTATACGTGGGTCAAGCTTGGCCTTAGTTGCATCCACGACATCTGCTTCCGTGGTGACCACTGCATCAGCCGATACAGCTGCTGTTGCTGCATTAATTGCCCTTACGTAGGCTTGGAATTCTTCTAGATTCATCTCTTGACAAATCTTAGCCTTAGGTACCTTGATAGCTACAGCCGCGACATCTGCATCGGCATCATCTTCTGCTGTCTTGTCAGCTGCTTCATCAGCTAAATTGGTTAACTTAATTGTCTCAGCGTCATTCCAAAAGAGAGTCATATCCTCAAAGCCATCTTTATCGTCTGGATGTCTTGTTTTGATTTTTGAAGATAACTCAGCTCTCCTTGCAGTTGCCGATGATCCCATTGCTGATGATGATTGTACTGATTCCGAAATGTTATAAGGTGAAACCGGCTGCCCTACCACTCCATTATTCTCACTGAAACTAAGTTTGTATACGGCTTCAATGCTCTTGACAAGGCTTGGATAAGTCTCATTTTTCTCGATCTTGTGGCAACAGCAGTTGTCTGCTTCTCCGTCCTCTCCCATGTCTCCCATGTTAAAGAGGTGGTAGGCATTAATTGGGAGTGCTGGCTCAAAGTGTGACTTGATATGAGAGGCCTGACCCATATTTACACCGCCCGCCATGAAGAACAATAGTCCAGAGAATTCATCATCGTATTCATCCGTAAGGAAGACTTCATCATCACATACTATGACATGATCCTGGTACTTCCTTAGACACATCGCATCGGCACTGGCCCTCAGATTTTTCAGAGATTGTTCAGTCTCTCTATTCCATGTGACTTGCAGAATGTAACAATCGTCTAGCCTTTCTTCATCGAGTAGCTCATTAAGTGTCAGGTTTTTAAGCTTGATGATGGGAAGTACTGTCTGTTCCATCCCCATAATGGAGTTTATTAGAGTACAAAGTTCTATAAACGTGACGGAATGCTTTTTATTGCCAAGCATTTGTGCATCCTCTATATTCCGACCAGCATCATGATCGATCATGGAGAGATGATAGTTGAAGAATACAGAATGTTTGTCTTTGTAATCATCACTCTTCATGAATTTCTTCAGCGCCGTCATATTCTTGAATTGACTAGGAATATCGCTGAACTTGGTGAAGAAGTTGAATACAGTTTGTAACAAGAAGATGATAGAGTCTTCATTAGGAGCAGGTGGTTTCTTCTTCGGTGGCATGGTGTCTCCATTAAGACCTTGTTGTTTCTTCTTGGGCGGCATGGTTAATAAAAGTGAACTGTTTTTGAAACTGCTAGGTAACGTACTAGCTTCTCGAAGTAGCTCTAAATCGCTTTTTAAATGAGCTGAAAACGCTAAATATGACCTAGTTCTTCTACTTTTTTTTTCTACACATATTTAGGTACTGGTTAAAATGAGAACTTTGTGTACAAGTACAAGTAAGTAGAATGTATATGGAGACACGGTGTGTTCAAGAATGAGAATTTTGACACAAAGTACGTATGTGTAAGTAGAATCCACGTAGCAATATGGATGCTCCTACTATGATATGTGTACTTCAACTTCCGTACATTGTACAGCATTTGATTACTGAATTGGGAAAGG
>Ga0209712_10004878_pt1 | contig 10579 bp, 6 predicted proteins | sample ArcOceMetagenome_FD_187443 | JGI IMG/M metagenome (GOLD analysis project Ga0209712, IMG submission 187443) | Marine eukaryotic phytoplankton communities from Arctic Ocean - Arctic Ocean - Greenland ARC118M Metagenome (SPAdes) (version 2) | ecosystem: Environmental > Aquatic > Marine > Oceanic... | reverse complement strand
GCTGAAACCCAGAAGTGGGAATCAACAAGCAATCGAGAGATTGTTTTAGTGTACCCCATTGCGACTAGAACAGAATTCTTTCGGTCTGCCGGCAGTAAGGCACCATTTCCAAGCCAAACAGCTGAAACAGTTGCCCGAAGTATTTTTTCGGGATTAGAAAAAAATAAAACTCGGATCTACCCTTCTTTTATATTTAGGATTTTTTGGCTAACTTCACAGTGGCTACCTTTTTTGCAAACAATCTATTTGAAAATAGAAGCCAAAAAAGTACCTTAATGAGAACAGATTCACTTGTAGTGTTAATCAATTGATAGACCTCAATTGATTACACGTTAACTCACCAAACCTTAGGTGTATATCGAAGTCAACAAAACTCAATGTCTCGATAAGCAACTATTTCGTAAGCTTGATAACCACATCACTTAAGGTATTGTATTTATCAAAGATCCTAATCAATATTGGATTGAAATCTTCACACCACATCAATTGCTTGCATTACTGCAAGAGCATATAGAGCTGAATAGCCAGTAATTTCCATAACGTCTTTAGTTTGAAACGCGTTCAAGGAATAAAAAAGTTAAAACATAGTCAGTATCAAATGAAATGAGTATATGCCTTTCATTTAACCCCGTGTTTTGACAATGTGCGTTATGAAGTAAATGGCATTAACTTATGTTTGATATTCAACGCTTCGAATATTTACTAATTCAGTCATGCTAATATTTTGAATGACTTAGTCTTTGCTCTGCTAATGGCTCATAAATACCTATTAGACAAAATCAGAACTTATTATTTACAAGTCTCAGTTTGAGTATCATCAAATACACTTTAAGGATTAAAATCTGCCATCGACAAATGGTTTTTAATACTTGGGATCGCATCTTCTTGATGATGATTCACATACAATAAAGTGGTGCGCCCTTCTTTAGCCAACAATTCAATTAAAGCTAATACTTTTAGTCGATTGATATCATCTAAGCCATTACAGGGTTCATCCAAAATTAGTAGGGCTGGGTGTTTGGTCATAGCGCGAGCAAGTAAAACTAAACGTTGATCACCAAAAGACAATTCTTGAAAAGGCGAAGCAGCGTGTTTTTCTAACCCCATTAGCGCCAACCATTGTTCAGCTAGTACTATTTGATTTTTAGTGGCTTGGTGATACATACCTATGCTGTCGTAAAAGCCTGACAATACGACATGTAACAATGAACAATTAACCCGATAATCTAAATGAAACGCGTTAGATAAATACCCTATGTACTGTTTGATCTGCCAAATACTTTCACCACTACCACGCTGAAAACCAAACACATAAATATCATTCACATAACACTGTGGGTGATCTCCGGTGATCAAATTTAATAGACAGGTTTTGCCAGAACCATTTGGGCCACTTATTTGCCAATGTTGTTGTGGTTGAATGGTCCAGTTCAGCCCACTAAATACAATATTTTCAGTGTAGTTCACTTTTACATTGATTAACTTCACCAAAGGCGCATTGGTAACTAGCGGATGAGGTGCAAAACTTTCGCTATCTTTGTCTGGTAATACTAAGTCTTGTTGCTGCATATGTTGCAGCTGACTGATATGGGTGAGTTGTTCAGCTAAATCATCATTAATGGGTGTTTGCCATTGAATAGCTCCTGATTGCATCAACACTAATTGCTGACAGAAGCTAGGCACTTCGCTCAAACGATTGAGCACTAGGATACAAGTAGTTTCTGTGGATATTTCCTGAAGTAGCACATTAAAGTCAATGCAAGCTTGCTTGTCTAATCCATCCCATGGTTCGTCTAGAATTAATAATTCAGGTTGACTCATTAATGCTTTGGCTAACAGTAACTTGCGGGTTTCCCCAGTAGACAAAGCCCGAAAGGGCCGCTGTAACATGCCTTTAAGAGCAAAAACCTCACTCACTCGTGCCAGTAATTTTTGCTCGATGTCATCAAGGTGTAAACCTTCCAATAGTATTTCTTCTACTGTGGTCGCAATAGGAATGATATCTAAAATGTCAGCGCAATCTTTTTGCTTCTCAGCTTCGATTAACGCTTGTTGTTGCTCAACCGACACCCAAGCAATGTTAGCCGTCACTTGGTGGCGCCCATTTAACCATTTCCCCTCACCGGCAACTAATGCCGCCAGTGCAGATTTCCCACTACCGTTTGGCCCTAATATAACTGTGTGTTGTAACGCTTTTAACCTTAAAGAATCAATATTTAGATGAAAATGATCCGCAAAAGTAGCATGGCAAGTCTGTATTGTTACTAACGACATAAATATAACCGTTAAAAATTTTGTAATATCCTATCAGAAAATTAGAGTCCTTCATTTTAATCTCGCAATTTTGGCTTATATATTCATACCACCTTATAAATTGCACTTGGCTTCCACTTCAGCCCTGCAAGTTGAGTAAATGTGATCTATCAAACATACATATATTGAATATTTCATTCATTGTACTTAACCAAGTTTTCGCTCAGCAAATAATGACGAACTTAACATTGAGCTAGCATATGAAAATATTTTTTAGGTGATCTTAATTGGCCTTACCATGCCAGACATCTATGGGTGTGAAAGGGGTGAGAATTTCAAAAAAAGGTATTAGTTATTACCCTTATCTTGATGTTAGCTGTACTAGCTAAAATGGTTAATTATCAGCTAGAAGAGATAATATATCTGTCCTGCCGGCATCAATAGAAAAGTTTAAGATGATACAAAAGAACACAGCGATGATTCGTTATTAATGCCCCTCAAAGAGGCTAACCCCTTCTATTAGCAGATTCACTTCTTATCATTCGTAGTTCAAACACATTTACGCTGACACATAAATGTGTTGCCAAAGGTATAACATTTAATAAAAGCTAATAGATTATTGCTGGTTTTCACTCATTTTTGGGATCCGTTTTTATGTTTTTTTCCACCTCAATTTCATCCTTGATATCCCCATCTGTGTTATCAACAAACGCTACATCATCTTTTATCGTGCCTTCAGTAGTGGCGCAAGTACCTTTATTAACATCATTATATTTTGATCCCGGAGCTCCATCTGGAAAATGAAGAAACGGAAATGGCATTTCGTCTGTCTTAAAGGTTAGAAATAAGGTAATTTGATACAGGTAAGTACTCAAATTCTGACCCAGAGGTATCACTGCTTCATTCGTCTGTCCTTTAAAGAGAAGTGTTATAAATTGAAAAACAGCCACTAAGGTGACGACCAATTTTGCCACCCCAGAAATGATGGCAAAAACGACCATAAATAAACCTCGTTTCCAAGTATCCAGATTAGTTAATGTTGCTTTAGTTTTTTCGTTCATTTGATTCTCCTGATGAAAATGTTGTGAGTTATACGCTTCAATTAAACTTAGCAAGTTTAAAGCCAAAAAAAAACCCAAATAAAATCAGCGAGTTAAACACACCACATCCCTGTGAAATATATATAAAACGAGTTATTACGTTTTATCGCCAGATTGTGAGGAAAATCACCAAACTCATCTTGGGTGCTACAAGATTCCATTTATGTAGAATACTGATGCAAGGCAAACACCATTTTGGTAAACCTTTGGAGTAAACTTATCTGGATATCTATTACTATTTTATCAAGATTTAAATAAAAAAGTTGATACTTCATTTATGGCTAGTAACTTATTAATTGTGTTCTTAGTATCAGCTGAGAATATAAACTAGATATCAGCTAAAAAAAATTATCATTACGATAAAAATATTTCACGGTAACCAAAGAGTCCTTGACTACCGCCAGTGTGTAAAAATAGCTGATGACTATGCTGTTCAATCACACCTTTGGCACATAAATCCATAAAGCCTGCCATCGCTTTTCCCGTATAGACGGGATCTAATAATAGTCCTTCCAGTTGTGCGCAACGCTTAACAGCGGTGATCATGGAGGGTGTTGTTATTCCATACCCTTGGCCATAGTAACTTCCATTGGTGATGACTCTCCCTTGAGCTTCGTTGGGATTAATACCAAGTTGCATCAATATTTTTCTAAGTAATGTATTGACTAGTTGCTGCTGATCTTCAGTAGTTCGACTAACCGTAATGCCAAGTACTGGTATATTCACTTTTGCAGCAATAAGGCCGGCTAACAAACCCGCTTGTGTGCCCGCACTGCCAGTAGCTAAAACAATTTGATCTATCTGAATATTTTCAGAGACCATCTGCAGTAAAATTTCATTAGCACAGCGTACGTAACCTAAGCTACCAATCACATTCGAGCCACCCATTGGAATAAAGTATGGTTTTCGTCCTTCGCTTTTTAATGTGTTCATTAGGGCCTCAGCATAGCCATTGCAATCTTCACCTAGGCTTAATCTATGAATTTTAGCCCCAAGTAAACTATCGAGTAACATATTGCCATTGTGGTAATAATCGGTTTTTGGAGTACCTGCGATATCTTCCAAGACCAATTCACAATCAAAGCCGAATTTGGCCGCCGCTGCTGCAGTCTGTCTTGCATGATTTGACTGAAAACCGCCAACAGTCACTAGTATATCTGCACCTTTTTGTTGGGCATCTGCTATCAGATATTCAAGCTTACGTGCTTTATTTCCACCTCCAGCAAGCCCTGTACAGTCATCACGTTTTACAAATAAATTGCATCCTAACTCATTAGATAATCTTGGTAACCTTTCTATTAATGTAGGTGTGTGTGTAATGGTTACTCGGGGAATAAGATTAAAATTTTGCATATTTGACACTCCTTTAAATGTTAACAGTTGATGTTTTGAAATTTGAAATTCATTTGGGTTATGACTCAACACGCTCACAGGTACAGAGGGAGTAAAGCATGCTTATGCTCCAGTTAGTCAATGCCCTGCTCACCTTTGTACGAATATTTCATCAAGATACCTGTCGCAATTTCACTAAAATTAAAATCGACTGGTCGATAAATATTAATCAGACACTACTAATTATGGATTGAACAAAACCGTCGCTCAGGTATTTTATATATCTTCAGGTGTGTTGATATTTTTGTTTGTTATCCTAATGTCTTCTTCAATCACAATTGACACGGGCAACCAAAGGTCATGAATACTCGTAGCAGTGCGTTTCAGAAAAGTGGTGGATCACTAAGACTATATTTTCTAACACTAGAGCCTTATCAGTGAAGCTTCAGTTGAAGCTCTCATCTACTTTAGTAGAATAAAGCCAGTGATAAATTAGATTAAATTTCTAATATTAAAGAATAACTCGTTAATTGCAGGTTGAATTTTCAAACAGTTTATTACTTATCAGTGCATTAACAGCAAGTTTCGTTTCATAATAAAATCAATTTTTAAAATTAGAAAGTCACTAGTATAAATTCAATAACAACAAAAATAATTTTATTGTTGAATTGGAATAAGGCCTAGTTTTTGAATATTTATATTGAAAGACTGGGCCAGTAAATGATCAAGCCGGTTGTGTAGAAGGTAATGCGACATCAAATTATGTGGTTGAAAATGGATTGGCACCTCTATCAAGCCTGTAACTAACTGTATATTTGAGCTAATCTTTTGGCTATATTTTTTCTAATGACATCAACAACCATTAAATACAAGGTCAATAGCAGCGCCACTGAATGATTGATTGACTAGCTAGCTAGTCAATCAATCAACAAAGTAAACCCATGAGTTAAATGCTCGTCCACCGTGCTATTTTTAATCACCATGTGGTATTTCAGTAAAATGTAGTGGTGTAATATATTACTTTAGTCATTTTGACACTCAATTCAATGGTCTCCAGACATTTGCGCATAAATTGTGTTTTTTGTTCAAAGCTCACTCCATCAGCGACAATCAAAAATAATACTCAATCAAACAACGCTTCACCTTACTGCTAAGCTTGATCTTGGCAATGCCACATATCAATTGATTGCATAAACGCTTTTAATTTAATCTGTTACTACTTTAGAATAAAATACACAATCACGTAAAATCTCAATTCTCTGCAATGTTGACATAATATATGCGAGGTAAATTGAGAATTAACTTAGTTTCGTTTAGGCTAGCCCAAATTTTTATGCTGTGTAACTATTAATGATAAAAACTGAGCCCAATCCGCAATATTTGGCCGCTAACAATAGATATGAAAATATGTCCTATAGTCGGTGTGGTAAAAGTGGTCTTAAATTACCTGCTATATCGTTAGGATTATGGCAAAACTTTGGTGCTATAGACTCTCCTCAAAATGCGCAAAACATGCTGCACCGTGCATTTGATTTAGGCATTAATCATTTTGATTTAGCCAATAATTATGGCCCTCCTTTTGGTTCTGCCGAATCAACCTTTGGTCAGGTGATGGCAAAAAGCTTCAAACCCTATCGGGATGAAATGTTGATATCCAGTAAAGCAGGATACGATATGTGGGCTGGACCTTACGGTATTGGTGGTTCACGTAAATATTTAATTGCCAGCTGCGATCAAAGTCTAAAACGCACAGGGCTGGATTATTTTGATGTATTTTATTCACACTGTTATGACCCCGACACGCCACTTGAAGAAACCATGCAAGCGTTGGACTATATTGTACGTTCCGGTCGCGCCATGTATGTGGGAATTTCTAGCTATTCGCCAGTCCATACCAAACAAGCCATGCGTATTTTACAAGATTTAGGCACACCTTTGCTTATCCACCAGCCTAGTTATAATATGTTTGATAGATGGATAGAAGACGGATTAACAGACGTCTTGTTAGAAGAAGGAGTTGGCTCAATTGTATTCTCTCCGTTAGCACAAGGTCTTTTAACAGATAAGTATCTTAAAGGTATTCCTCAGGATTCACGCGCGTCCCGCAGCGAACAGGTTTATTTAACCGAAGATAATATCAGTCAAGAAAAAGTCGCTAAAGTCATTCAACTCAATGAACTAGCTGAACAAAGAGGGCAATCTTTGGCACAAATGGCCGTAGCTTGGGTGTTAAACAATCAAGCTGTCACAAGCGCAATTATCGGGGCGAGTAAAATCAGTCAAATTGAGAACTGTGTGGCGGCTTTAGATAACTTAAAGTTTACTCAACAAGAACTCGTCAGTATCGACAATATACTAGGAAAGTAACGTGCCAATACACTTAGCTATTATCAATCCAAAAAGCCCACAAAACATGGGGAGCATTTTACGTGCCGCAGGTTGTTATCAAGCACAAAGTATTCGATATACAGGCGAACGTTATGCGCGAGCCAAAGCATTCCAAACGGATACCAAGAATGTACATGTAGATATTAAAATCAGTCATGTTGATGAGATAATTTGTACAACAACAGACACAAATCTTACGAAAGTAGCAGTAGAGCTGGTAGAAGGCGCAACGCCATTGCCTAATTTCATTCATCCTGAAAATTCTTTATATATATTTGGGCCCGAGGATGGATCAATTGAACAAGAGATAGTGGATCAATGTGATCATGTGGTGTATATCCCTACACTCGGCTGCATGAATCTGGCAGCTACAGTCAACGTACTACTATATGACCGATTAGCTAAAACCACACGGATGCCTGAAGACGATGAAGTAATAAAAAATAGCCGAGATACCAATAACCGCACAAAAATAAAGTAGGCCCATTGATTAACAAAATACTAACTATTTGATTTTCATCATCACATTTCCTTTGTCATCTATAGCTAACCGTGTGAATATTAAACTGAAATAATCAATATATATTGTATTTAAGTCTCACAATAAAATAGAAGGAATAGCTAATGAGTGATGATAACCGTATCCCACGTAATTCAGAAAATGATCATACTAGTGAAATGGCAGAAGTACGCAGACAATTTATCAAACAAAAAACTGGCGCAGAACTTACCCATACTGGTCAATTTAGTATCGACCCCGCAGTCTTACCAGGCAATATTGAAAACTTTATTGGTATAGTGCAAATGCCTGTTGGCGTTGCAGGTCCTGTCTTAATCAATGGCGAACATGCGAAGGGCGAATTCTATGTACCTCTTGCCACCACCGAAGGTACATTAGTCGCCAGTTATAGTCGTGGAATGCGGGTAATCAATGAATGTGGTGGGGTAAAAACCACTGTTGTTGAAGGGTTTATGCAACGCGCTCCTGCTTTTATTTTTAAAGATGCGAGGGAAGCGAGAGACTTCGGTCATTGGATAGAAGAAAATTTTGAAATAATTAAAGCAACTGCAGAAACCACCACTAGTGTCGGTAAGCTTGAACACATTCAGCAATGGTCTGTGTCTAAGACTAAGTATTTACGTTTTAATTACACCACAGGTGATGCTGCAGGGCAAAACATGGTAGGTAAAGCAACCTTAGTAGCCTGTGAATGGATAAAAGCTAATTCGCCTATACCTTGTATGTATATGTTATCCGGTAACATGGATACCGACAAAAAACACTCTCACCTTAATATGCTGCACTCAAGAGGTAAACGGGTAATTGCAGAGGTAGTACTTAAAAAAGAAGTGTTAGCCCGCGTCATGAAAGTCGACACCAAAATGCTTGCTGGCGCATCAGTGCTCGCTAATACTGGCGCGCAAATGGCGGGGGCCGCATATAACGGACCACACTCGGCCAATGGTATAGCATCTTTGTACATTGCCACAGGTCAGGATGAAGCAAACGTTGTTGAATCTCATGCCGGTATGTTGTCACATGAACTATTGGATAACGGCGACCTTTATATGTCAGTCACACTCCCCTCTTTAATCGTGGCAACGTTTGGCGGCGGAACAGGTCTACCCACTCAAAACGAATGCCTGCAAATGTTAGGTTGTGTGGGTAAAGGCAAAGCCGAGAAGTTTGCAGAAATTGTTGCTGCAACAGTCCTTGCAGGTGATATTTCCTTAGGTTGTGCTGTTATTGCAGGTCATTGGGTCAGTAGTCATGACCAGATGGGTAGAAACAGATAATTCATTATCTTTGATTAAAAACTCAAATATAAGGCCCGGGCATTCTCCGGGCATTTTTTTATCTGACTAAGCGATCTCAATCGTTACCGGTACACCATTTAAAACAGCATTACCCGACAACTCATCTAACACCATTTCATCAGTTAAGTCGTTGACACTCACGCCAGCATGTTGCTCAGCAGTTTTCCACTGACTCCCTTTTTTATTGTGTCCCCAACCATGAGGGATTGAAATCACACCAGGCATAATGTTTTTTGTTATTTCTGCGGGTAATGATACCTTGCCTACCCTAGAAGTGACGGTAATCATCTGCTGATCTTGAATATTATGTTTACCCGCATCATCAGGATGAATTTGGGCCGTACACCTCGACAAACCGTTATTGGTGCCTTTGACCATACGTTGGCTGTTGTGTAACCACGAATTATTAGTTTTAAGGTGTCTACGACCAATCAGATGCAAAGTATCATCATTAAATAGCCTTGATGCAGAAAGCTCAGAGGGAAAGAAATGTTTATCTAGGCGGGTTAAATCAGCCATAAAATAGTCAAAGCTTAAGTTAATTTTTTTGTCGTTATGAAAAATAGCCTCGGGTAAATCAGGTTGCAGCGGGCCAAGATCAATGCCATGAGGTTTTTTCAATAATAAATCAATGCTCAGCACCTCATTTTCATGACGATAACGACCCGTTTTGAGTAAATCATCCACTACACCTTTAGGCTCTTTTTGCCAAAGTGTTTGATACTTATCTGTAGGTAAACCATTTAACTTATCCAAACGCTCTGCTAACCCAAGGTATATTTGCCAATCAGTTTTACTCGTTTCAGCAGGAGGAAAAATAGCGGGTGAAAACTTAGTACTATTTCTTACCGCAAAATTATGGAAAACAATATCATAGTGGTCACGCTCTAATGCCGTTACTGGGGGTAAAATGATGTCAGCATGGCGCGAGGTTTCAGTAATGTAGAAATCCACTGCCACAACAAAGTCTAAATTCTCAAAGGCTTTATCTAATTGCTGTCCATTAGGCGTAGTTAAAATGGGGTTACCCGCACCTATTACAATGGCTTTGATTTGCCCTTCGCCTTCGGTGATCATTTCTTCGGCTAAAGCCGATACCGGAAATTCTCCTGCAAAAGCAGGTAAATTTCGCACTCGCGTATGGAAATTTGCAATAGATCCTCGACCAGAATGAGGTAAAAAGTCAGCGGCGGGTTGAGTAAACATCATGCCGCCCTGTCTGTCTAAATTACCTGTAAGCATGTTGAATAACATGATCAAATATTGAGTAAGAGTGCCAAATGCTTGCACGCTAGCTCCCATTCGCCCGTAACAAACAGCAGGTCCCGCCTTGCAGAATGATTCAACCAAACCAATAATCTGGATTTCACTCATGCCAATTAATTTAGCCACTCGTTCGGCTGGATAATCCACCACGTATTTTTCAACCGTCAATAAATCAGGGGCAAAACCCAGCAATACATCAGCCGAAACAAGTTGTTTCTCAAACAAGGTATGGATCATCGCAAGCATCAATAGAGCGTCAGTACCGGGTTTGATAAAATGATGTTCGCTACTCATTTCAGCAGTTTCAGACTTTTTAGGGTCAATTACCACCACTTTACCACCACGTGATTGAATAGCTTTTAATCTGCGTTTGATATGTGGCACCGTCATAATGCTGCCATTAGAGGCTAACGGATTGCCTC
>Ga0209712_10004877_pt1 | contig 10580 bp, 6 predicted proteins | sample ArcOceMetagenome_FD_187443 | JGI IMG/M metagenome (GOLD analysis project Ga0209712, IMG submission 187443) | Marine eukaryotic phytoplankton communities from Arctic Ocean - Arctic Ocean - Greenland ARC118M Metagenome (SPAdes) (version 2) | ecosystem: Environmental > Aquatic > Marine > Oceanic... | reverse complement strand
ACTGACGACACGAATAAAACGATCGACGTACAACAACGTTCTGCAGGTCAAGCTAAAACTGCGGTAGACGAAATGAGCCATAGCGTAAGTGCTGTTGCTGAGAGCGCAGCCGAAGCGGCCAGTGCAACCGGTGATGCCTCAAGCGCTGCTGATAATGGACAGACAGTAGTTAATAACACAGTGCATAGCATTCAAGAGTTGGTAGCCAACGTTGAAGATACTGCAGAAGTGATTAGAAAACTGGAAGATGATTCAAATCAAGTCGGCGTAGTATTTGATGTGATTAAAGGTATTGCTGACCAAACTAACTTACTGGCACTTAATGCCGCAATCGAAGCAGCGAGGGCTGGTGAACAAGGTCGTGGCTTTGCTGTGGTAGCAGACGAAGTTCGTACCTTGGCAAAAAGAACCCAGCAATCCACAGAGCAAATCCAAACTACCATTGAACAACTACAAAATGCTGCTCGCTCAGCTGTAAGTGTCATGGCTAAAGGAACTGAACAGGCAATAACCAGTGTTGAGACAGCCAATAAGGCCGGTGCTAGTTTGGCTGTTATTACCGAAACTATCAGTCGTATTACCAGCATGAACAATCAAATAGCCCGCTCTACAGGCGATCAACAAAATGTGGCAAGAACGATTAGTAACAATGTTGACGAAATCCATAGCCGTACCGAAGAAACGGCTGCAAGCCCCAAAGAACTTGCATCGGTAAGTTCAGAGCTGGCTCAATTGGCTCAACACTTGGAAGGCATAGCTAAACAATTTAAAGTGTAAACTAAATTTAACCCATAAAAAAACCGCCTGCTTTTATGGGTTAAATAATTCTACTCTGGGTAACTATTACTCAAAAGAGCAGATTTTATATCATCATTTATTGCTACAGCTTGTTTGGTCTTATAATCAAAATGCACCATAGTTGTGACACCGCTGGCGCATTTTTTTTGCTGCTGCCACAACTCCTGATACACATCAAAAGAACTAGTGCCTATACGGCTGATATAAGTCCTAACTTGGACTTTATGCCCGTAATAAATTTGCTCTAAAAAATCCACTTTGTAACTGGCCAAAATAAGCGGCCAGTTTCGCAAATCCAATTCAGGATTAAATAGTTTAAAAATAGGCTCACGACCCGTTTCAAACCACCCCACCAGCACGGTATTACTGACGTGAGCTAAAGCATCTGTCTCGTAAAACCGTACATTAAATTCTTCACTAAACATGCAACGTCTTCTCTACTTTTGCAATAATGGTTTAAGAAAACGTGCAGTGTGCGATTCTTCTACATCACATATATCTTCAGGGGTACCTTGGGCAACAATCTGACCGCCACCTGAGCCACCTTCAGGACCAAGATCAATAACCCAATCTGCGGTTTTAATCACATCTAGGTTATGTTCAATTACAACAACTGTATTACCGTGATCACGCAATCTATGCAGTACCTCTAGCAGCTGTTTGATGTCGTGAAAATGTAGGCCTGTAGTGGGCTCATCCAAAATATACAGCGTTTGGCCGGTATCTCGTTTGGATAATTCTTTAGCTAGCTTGACGCGCTGTGCTTCACCGCCCGACAAGGTAGTCGCTGCTTGACCTAAGCGCACATAAGACAAGCCCACATCCATCAAGGTTTGTAATTTACGAGCAATCGCTGGGATAACATCGAAGAAAGGGCGGGCTTCTTCTACCGTCATATTTAGTACTTGATGGATATTCAATCCTTTATACTGAATTTCAAGTGTTTCGCGATTATATCGCTTACCTTTACATACATCACAAGGCACATACACATCAGGCAAAAAGTGCATTTCAACTTTAATCAGACCATCACCTTGACAAGCTTCACAACGACCACCTTTGACGTTAAAACTAAACCGTCCAGGTTTATAACCACGAGATCTAGATTCGTGTGTACCAGCAAATAATTCACGTACTGGTGTGAAAATCCCTGCATATGTAGCGGGGTTTGAGCGTGGGGTACGACCAATAGGGCTTTGGTCAATATCCACTACCTTGTCCATAAACTCCATGCCAGTAATGGTTTTATATGGCGCTGGCTCACCTGTAGTGGCGCCATTTAATTCTCTATGGGCAATGCGATAGAATGTATCGTTTATTAACGTAGATTTTCCTGATCCAGAGACACCTGTTACGCAGGTCATTAACCCTAGTGGCGCTCTAAAAGTAACATTTTGCAAGTTGTTACCTGTAGCACCGGTTAGTACCACCCACTTATCTTGGTCAATCTCAGTTCGTTTAGCCGGTATTTCAATTCTTTCTCTACCAGACAAGTACTTACCTGTTATCGAATGTTCACTGTTTCTTATGTCATCAATAGTGCCTTGAGCAACAATTTCTCCACCGTGTACGCCTGCTCCAGGTCCAATATCCAGCACAAAATCAGCTGCACGAATAGCATCTTCATCGTGCTCCACCACTATGACTGTGTTACCTAAGTCGCGCAGGTGAATAAGCGTCTCTAATAAACGTGCATTATCCCGTTGATGCAATCCAATAGACGGTTCGTCGAGCACATACATTACACCTACTAGACCTGCACCTATTTGACTGGCTAACCTTATCCGCTGTGCTTCACCACCAGACAAAGTATCTGCGCTGCGTGAAAGGGACAGATAATTTAGGCCAACGTTGACCAAAAAAGTCAATCTATCGTTAATTTCTTTAAATATTTTTTCAGCAATTTTTAAGCGTTTACCGGTTAGGGTGAGATTGGCGAAAAACTCCAAAGCATCGGCAATTGACATATCAGTAATGACATTTAAAGGTGTTTCACCAATAAAAACGTTCCTGGCCTCTAATCTAAGGCGACTTCCTGAACATGTAGAACAATGTTGTTGGCTAAGATACTTGGACAACTCATCACGAACCGCATTGGACTCAGTCTCTTTGTAGCGCCGTTCCATATTTGGAATAATCCCTTCAAAGGGATGTTTACGCTCCATGATATCGCCACGGTCGTTAATATACTTAAACTTCAACGACGTACCTTTGCTGCCATACAACACAATATCTCTAGCTTTTTCATCTAGCTCAGCAAAAGGCACAGTCAAATCAAACTTGTAGTGATCGGCTACCGCTTGCAACATCTGAAAATAATAATAGCTACGTTTATCCCAGCCTCGAATAGCACCACCAGACAAGCTAATTTCGTCATTAGCGATAATACGATGTGGGTCAAAAAACTGCCGGGTCCCTAAACCATCACAGCTTTGACATGCTCCAGCTGGATTGTTGAACGAGAATAAGCGCGGCTCTAACTCAGCCATGCTGTAACCACATTGTGGACAGGCAAAGTTAGATGAAAACACTAGTTCCAGCTTATCCGGCTCGTCCATAAAGGCAACTTTTGCCGTTCCACCAGACAAGTTTAAAGCTGTTTCGAAGGACTCTGACAAACGAAGTTTTAAGTCTTCGCGCACTTTAAAACGATCAACCACCACTTCAATAGTGTGTTTTTTGTGTAAGTCGAGTTCTGGGGGATCCGACAAATCACACACTTCACCGTCTATTCTGGCTCGAATAAACCCTTGCGCAGCAAGGTTTTCGAGAGTCTTAAGGTGCTCACCTTTTCGTGCTTGAACCACAGGGGCAAGCAACATCAGTTTGATATCAGGTGGCATATCTAAGACGCGATCAACCATCTGACTGACAATTTGAGCATCTAATGGCACATGATGTTCAGGACAACGAGGCTCCCCAACCCGTGCATACAACAAACGCAAATAGTCATATATCTCTGTAATGGTGCCCACAGTGGAACGAGGGTTGTGAGAAGTAGATTTTTGCTCGATGGAAATGGCTGGCGATAAACCTTCAATATGATCCACATCAGGCTTTTCCATCATGGATAAAAATTGTCTGGCGTATGCTGACAAGGACTCGACATAACGTCTTTGCCCTTCTGCATATAAGGTATCAAAAGCCAAAGAAGATTTGCCCGAACCAGACAAACCCGTGATCACGGTTAATTTGTCTCTGGGTATATCTAGATTGATGTTTTTGAGATTGTGGGTGCGAGCACCGCGTACTTCAATTCTATCCATTTTTGGCTTTTATCAAATGCAAAGGAAGAAGTATTACACACTCTTGAAACTAGCTCTACGGCAACACAGATTATCTTTTAACAAGCGCAGTGCAGCTAATCAAAAATGTTGTTTAAATAGTTTGTCAAAAAAGAATCTATGCTAAACTCGTTCGCTATTTTGATGTCCAACTTTTCACTTTTCGATAATAGATTAAACCTTGAATTCTACTGAACTTCGCAGCGCCTTTTCTCTTGCCTTTGTGTATGTATTACGCATGCTTGGCCTATTTATGGTGATGCCAGTAATAGCTATTAGCGCCAAAAACTATCCTGATTATTCAGCCTTTCTTGTTGGTCTGGCAATAGGTGGTTACGGTTTGACACAAGCATTACTGCAAATCCCCATGGGGGTGTTATCAGATAAAATTGGCCGAAAACCTGTTATTGTAGGCGGTTTAGTGATTTTTGCTATTGGCAGTCTCGTGGCTGCGACCGCAGACAGTTTGACCTGGGTCGTAGTGGGACGTTTTCTGCAAGGTGCTGGAGCCATTGCCGGAGCCATCATGGCCTTAGCTGGTGATTTAAGCCGCGAAAGCCAACGGCCCAAGGTGATGGCGATCATTGGTATTTCTATTGGTTTCTCTTTTTATCTAGCCTTACTTTTAGGCCCTATTATTGCGAGTAGGTTTGGCCTAAGCGGTATTTTTCTGATGACTGGGGTATTGGCATGTCTATGTGTCTTGCTGGTGTTGTTTGTTGTACCTAACGCAAAAAATGTGGCGCCTAATGGCGATACACTTCCTGTTATCCAAGATTTAAAAAATCTATTTTCACACCCACAACTAGCACGCTTAAATATCAGTGTGTTGCTATTACATATGCTGATCACACTGCTTTTTGTGCAAATCCCAGTGTTTTTAATCGATTTGAATTGGCCACTTGCTAAACATTGGCAAGCATACTTAGTGGTATTAGCTGTTTCTGTTATAGGTCTTATTGGCTTAATGGCTTTAGCAAAAAAATATAAAAATGCTGTATTACAAATCAGCATTGCAGGCTTAGCTGTAGTGTTTACTTTGATGATATTTAGTCAACAATCTATTGTTTATTTACTGCTACTGGTTTGTTTATTTTTTACTTGTTTCAATTACTTAGAAGCCAATTTTCCCGCGATGGTGTCGAGTATAGCCCCCGCTGGTAAAAAAGGTTCAGCTATGGGTATCTACGCTAGCTTTCAATTTTTTGGAGCATTTATAGGCGGCTTATTATCTGGCACTATTAGCGAATTTTTAGACATTCAATGGGTATTTATCCTAGCCAGTATTTTATGTTGCATCTGGTTGTTACTAATCAGAGGTTTGAACGCGACCCAAAAGCTAAAACGTTATACACTTAAAACAAAGACACAAACAACAAGTCTGGCTTTACAGCAGCTTTCAGATTTAGAAGGCGTGGTAGACATAACAGTTGTTCCAAACGAACACGTTATGTATTTAAAGGCAGAACAAAATTTCGATATTCAGCAAGCACGGCTTATTCTGAATTTAAAAGATTAATTAGGAGGCAAAATGGCGAGCAAAGGCGTAAACAAAGTAATTTTAGTGGGTAATTTAGGTAAAGATCCTGAAGTGAGATACACCCCAAATGGTAAAGCAGTTGCCAATTTAACCTTAGCCACATCAGAAAGCTGGAAAGATCAAAGTGGTCAGATTCAGGAAAAAACTGAATGGCACCGCGTATCTATGTTTGGAAAACTGGCGGAAATTGCTGGTGAATATTTGCGAAAAGGCAGCCAAGTATATATTGAAGGCAAACTTCAAACCCGCAAATGGCAGAACAAAGAAGGTCAAGACCAGTACACCACAGAAATAGTGTTAGACCCATTCAATGGCGTGATGCAAATGTTAGGTAGTAAGGGTGGTGGTCAATCTGAAGGTGGTTTCCAAGGACAACAACGTCCTGCAGCGGCTCCACAGCAAACAAATCAAGGTTATCAACAACCACCTCAGCAAGGCTACCAACAGCAACCTCAGCAGGGACAACAACCTCAGCAGGCGCAGCAATATCAAAAACCGCCAACCCAAGGTGCTCCTCAACAACAAAATCAAGGATTTAACCAAGCCCCTGCGCAAGGTCAACCTGCGCCTATGGCTGAACCAGATTTTGACTTTGATGATGATATTCCGTTTTAAAGAGTACATAAATAACATTTTGTTGAATTAAAACCTAAAAGCCCGCTAAAAGTGGGCTTTTTTGTGTCTGAATGAAAATTTTGCATTAAATATTTCAACATCAAACTGTCACATTTATTAATCTTTTAGTGGGAGCAGAAAAGGTATAAAACCTCACAGTAACTTAGACGTTTATTAAACAGTCTTTGTTTAGGATAACCTGCTTGAATTTTTATGGGTTGAATATTGCCTGCCCAAACTTTGAAATAACGGCTTTAAATTTGCTGATCTTTTGAAAGCTTAAAGTTGGACAGTTTAGCCATATTTTCATTTTTTTTGGCTAGGTATCATCACCAGAGTCTAGCGCGATCAATCAGGTGGTTATTCATGTCTTCATACATAAACAAAATTTTAGTAACGGTTTCATTTATAGCATTAAGTTCAGTCACTCATGCTTCACTTATAACCAATGGTAGTTTTGAGGAGATGGATTCTAGCTATCACGGAGTGATATTTAAAACCAATCTAAGTGCCTATGAAAATAAAGGGAGAGCATGGGATGTATTTACTGACTTACCGGGCTGGAGAACAACGTTTGGTAATGGTATTGAACTACAAAAAAATGTTGTTTCGCAATCACAAGATGGTTCACATCATGTCGAACTTGATTCTCACATGCGAGGTTCATCAAACGCGGTAATGACTCAGACTTTAAGCTCGTTATCTATTGGCGCTGAATATTTATTGGCGTTTTACTACAAACCTCGTACAAATAACGCAAATGATAATGGCATTAATGTTTACTGGTATGACACCTCAACTGCTTTCGATTTGAATATGCCAACAGCTTTTACAGCCGATAGCACACGTAGCTTAACACCAGACTGGGCTCTGCAATCTGTTTCTCTTACCGCTCAATCTTCGACAATGGATTTAAGCTTTGCATCATTTGGTCGTCAAAACACCTTAGGTGGTTTAGTCGATAATATATCTTTAGTTCAAACAACAGAGGTATCTGAGCCATCAACGATTGCCATGTTTTTTGCGGCTGGCTTTGGCATGTTATTTATGCGCGGTCGTAAGCAAATTAAGTAATAAGAAATGTATTATGGCTTTCTTGGCCAGTAGCTAGTAACCAAAACCTAGTGACTAAGAAAGTTTAAAACATCTAGTATCGATTAATTTAATACCGACAACAGCTGCTTTATCTCATCAAAGTTTTGAATGCTCAATAACTCTGCTTTTTGTTCTAGGGCACTAATATCCTCGTGTCCTGCTGCCGCAAAATATAAACACGACAACATAAATAAAACTAACTCATCTGGATCACTACCTTTCACGCCTAACAGACTCACTTTATCTAAATGGCTAATTTGTTTAACTAAACTTGCATCAATATGCCACAACGACAACATCAATGAGGACGCAGAATAAATACTGATCGCCATAGACTCGCGTATATGCTGATTTAGTGAGTGAAGATCATCTATACCCTGCAATGAATACAGCATCATTTTGTGCTTATAGGCGCTTTTATGACTTAATAGAAATATCCCTAATAATGAAAATACTAACACTTGCTCGGTTAGTGAAACATCTAGATTAAGGTCTTTCACTAACTGCTTTCGAACACACTTAAAAAGTTTTGGAGCCAATAAAAAAGCTTGGCTGTATTGATCAATAATGACTTGTTCTACATGGTCTTGCAGGACATCTTTGACTGCATAAACAACAGCAAAATTAACAATGGTACTAATGCCTAAGTTTCGACTAATCGCTTCTTGAAGATTTTTTGGCGTTTTGCCATATATAGCTTTACTCGCTTGTCCCATAATTCGACCAGAAAAAATAACATCTTTGCCAACAATATCGAGCACCCGCTGTAAGTTGAGATTGCCTTGATCTTTTTCTCGCAGTAGTTGCTGACAACTGCCGGGCATTGGTGGCATGTTTTCAGCGATTTCGGTCAATTTTAAATAACTACTTTTAACACTACCCACCAATGATAAATTACGAAACTGTGATGGTGTAATCCCAAATTTTTTTCTAAATGCCCGTTCAAATGTTGCCCGCTCTGAATACCCCAGCTTAATAGCCAAATCATCAACTTTGGTTTGCATCGTCAGCAATGCTTTAACGCACAATTCATTTAAAAACTTACTTTGAATAAGTTTATAGCTAGTTTCTTCTTGGGTGAGCTTACGTCTAAACGAGGTCATACTCATTGCTAATGCCGATGCACATTGTTCAATGGTTAATGATGCAGGTAAATCACTTTCACTTAACAAGCGATGGACTGCCTCAGTAATTAACAAAAGTGGATGGGGATTATTTATCGACATAAATTTCTAATTAAAACCCTATTGTGAGAGTTAAATACAAATGTATCAAGCACTTAACTAAGCTTTGTTGTGCAACCGTAAACATTCGCTCTGAAAGTTCCAGCGCAAAGCTAGTTTTCATGTACCAAACTGATAGTAGTACTTGGTTTTACATTTCTGAGTGGTTTCAGTTTGCTTAGAGTTCAATTAATCAAAGTTTCCTCACCACATTGCTCTACTGAATGTTGGAGACATGACAATATTCAGTAGAGCAGTGTGACGTTCCCCTATTTTACGACACTCTTAAAAGCAGACGTTAAGTTGGTTTTTGTAGGATAAAACAATGTGATTGCCTATGAAAAAAAATAATATTATTTGTTACTTATAGAAATTCGACTTATGCCATTAGTTGATGTTTTTAGTGGTTAACTCCATCTTAGGAAGTAAGTGCAAAATATTTGATGGTAAAAATCTATACCCATACTGCTAAAAATGTTGCAAAATTGATAGTCTTTTAAAAATCGTAAATATATTAAAAAATTTCTACGAATAGCTGGTTAAAACATGCATTTTCTCTGGATTATGGACGCAAACAAATGATAGAAAAAATTCTCGTAGTAGATGACGACCCTGCCATTTTACGTATAGTTAGCCTCGTTTTAGAAAAAACGGGCTATGAAGTCAGCACTGCCATTAGTGGCGAAGAAGCATACCAACTCGCTTTTATTTTTCAGCCTGACTTAATTATTTTAGATGTCTACATGCCAGGTGGTTGGAGTGGCTTTGTAACCTGCCAAAAATTCAAATCACATGCACAATTATCTAACATCCCTATAATTTTCTTAACTGCTTCAGTAGAACAATTTGAAGAAGGCTTTGAACACGGCGGTGCGGATTACGTGTTAAAACCCTTTAATCAGAAAGAATTAATTGTGCGCACCCAATTTCACCTAAAAATGCTGCGCTTAGTCAAACAAGTACAACAAGCAAACGATAATTTGGAAAGCAAAGTACAAGCCAGAACGCATGACTTAACTGATTCGAATAAAAAACTCAATCAAGTTATCAACGAAAGAAAGCTATTAGAAAGCCGTCTTAAACATGAGGTTGGGACTGATTTTTTGACACAACTACCAAGTGGTGTCTCCTTTGATAACGATTTGCAATATCTGTTAGACAAACGTGATGCTAACGCACCAGACGGCGCATTAATATTTTTGGATTTGTTTAAGTTTGAAGTCATTAATCAACGTTTCGGTTGGGATGCGGGCGACCATTTTCTTGTTAATATCAGTAAATTATTACAATCACAGCTGGGCGACGCGGCTATGATAGGCAGACTTGGTGGAGACCAGTTTGCTGTATATCTGACCCAAGCCACCACCGCTTCTGCAAAAACAACTGCAAGAGGCCTAGTTGATTGTATTAGCGGCTTTCCTGTGGCATGGAAGGAACAGACTATCCAAGCTGGAGTTTGTGTAGGCTTTTGTGTTGTAGACAGCAGCGAATCAAGTGCTAGAAAGGTAACATCTAAGGCAATACATGCATCGGTTATTGCTAAAGAAAAGGGTGTGGGGGTTATTGTCAATTATCAGGACCACGCTGTGAAACAGGGATCTGAAGAGTCGAATCAAGACTTAGCTAATCGTATAGAAGCGGCATTAGATTCGAATGATTTTTCACTTTTTTATCAACAAGTTAAACCCTTACAACTAGCCACGGGAAAGCTACCGTCTATTGAGATACTGTTAAGATTAAAAGGAGAATTCTCGGATAGGTGGGTTTTACCTAGCGAATTTTTTAAGTTTTCTGAGCAAAGTAAAATAAAAAGTAAAATTGATCTCTGGGTGGTAAAAGAAACTCTAAATTGGTTGCAAAACAATCAAACAATGCAAGGGCGATTTAGCCATGTTTCCATCAATTTGACTGCAGAAACCATAGCTAATCCGATGTTTTTGATCACTCTGGAAAATTTGTTGGGAGGCGCAGCGATAACGCCAAGTTTATTATGTTTTGAAATCTCTGAGCCTGATGCGTTGATTT
>Ga0209712_10004876_pt1 | contig 10580 bp, 9 predicted proteins | sample ArcOceMetagenome_FD_187443 | JGI IMG/M metagenome (GOLD analysis project Ga0209712, IMG submission 187443) | Marine eukaryotic phytoplankton communities from Arctic Ocean - Arctic Ocean - Greenland ARC118M Metagenome (SPAdes) (version 2) | ecosystem: Environmental > Aquatic > Marine > Oceanic... | reverse complement strand
ATCTGTTTACGCTCATGAATGCAGTCATGGATATCAATAATGAAGAATTACGATCTTGGTTTCTGACTTCGGAAGTAAGGTCCATGAAAGGCACATTTGAAACAAACCAACAATGTTCAATGAATGCACTATAATGAGTGAATTGATTTGATTGAGATTGAGATAGGTTGCTCATCAATCATGTTTACGCGTACGTGTACGTGTATTCGCGAGGAAGAAATATCGTTGGCGGGTTTTATGTTACTTTTAAGAAAAACTAAACACCTCAATTTCACTTGCAAAACACTTTTTTGCGACCATCCTTTGGACCGAAATCATCCTTTGGTGTCTTGCTTGGACTTGCACTTGCTGCCTCTCCACTGCACTTAATTCGGACACCACCCTTTGGTTGCTTGCTTGGACTTGCGCTTGCTGCCTCTCCACTGCGACCACCCTTTGGTGTCTTGCTTGGACTTGGACTTGCTGCCTCTCCACATTGCTCAAAATAAAAACCAGGTGCTCCTGACACCTCAACCTTAGACAAATCAAGGACTTTTTGGACCGTAACCATCCTTTGGTGCCTTGCTTGGACTTGCGCTTGCTGCTGGACCGAAACCATCCTTTGGTGCCTTGCTTGGACTTGCGCTTGCTGCCTCTCCACTGCTGCCACCCGCTGTGTTCTTGCTTGGACTTGCACTTGCTGCCTCTCCAATGCGACCACCCTTTGGTGTCTTGCTTGGACTTGCACTTGCTGCCTCTCCATCGCATTTTGGAAAGCTTAAGGTAGCACTAGAGAGATCAGGACCACCAATAACCAAAGTGCTAAAATCAATACTAGAAAAATCAACCTTTTTCAAAGCAAGGACTCTATCTTTGCCTGGTGACATCTGGATCAGCATCTTTGTTGCTCCTGTAGTTGGAAGCGTAATTTCGAGAGGACTTCCGACATCAACAGCTTCCGAAAACCAATATGAAAACATCTCCATACTGTTTTCATCAAAGAATCTAACGTTGAAATCTTCAAGAGAAGCTTCACCTGGTGCACTACTAATCATAACCTTACTGCCTGCAAAAGCAGTGAAAGGAAACTCAACCTCCCACCAGGGAGAAGACTCTTGTTTAGTAATGGCAAAGGAAGAGTCTCCGTCACCAATTGCATTACCAGTGACATGAAGAAGAGCATTGTTTGCAACATTATCAGACTTGGTAGAGGACTGCTTGACTAGCACGCAATTGTCAGTTGTGCCAAAGATAACACTCTCCACGGAGCTAGTGTTATCACCAGCCTTGATAATGGCACCATCCACCTTCAAAGTGTAACTCTCTTGTTCGTCAGCTATGAAGATGAAAATCTCAGCATTTGGCAAACACCCTGATTCAGTACCACCTCCTGAAGCTACTGGTACAAAATTGACCGTAACAAGCGACCAATAACCAGTTGCAGTAATCTCTCCAAAAAACTCATCGTCTCCACAATCAGCTTGGCTCCCGGACTCGTTGAAGCGAGCTTTCAAAAAGGTAGTAGGAGACATAGTAGGAGACATAGTAGGAGACATAGTAGGAGACATAGTAGGAGACATAGTAGGAGGAGGAAAAGATAGAACATGACCAGCACGACGACCAACAGATTCCGTGGTGCGTTTCTTCTCATCGTGGATACTCTTCTTTTTCTTGAGTGGACAAAACAATAGTACGTGTTAGAGAAAGACGAGGCAACAATAACCTGTTGGTTGGAACATTAAAAATAAAGGATCTAATTACCTGAATGTTCTCCTCGGCATTGTTCCCCTCAGCATCAACAACAGTGAACTCAACACGACGATCGTCATTGTTAGCTCCAGTGGTGTCCTCTCTTCCAACTCTTCCTGCTCTCTTGTCCCCTCCACTGCTCCCTTGCGCTTGAACTTTATCAAATGCGGACAAAGTGGCGAAGAGTGCAAGGACAGTAGTAGCAGACGAGTGAAAGTTGACCATTTTGTATTACTTTTGTTTACTTTTAATAAATTTCCAGAAAAGAAACTTGAACAACAACTTCAAAGTACACTTTGATGTTTTGTGCGAAAGTGGTTAGATTGAAAAAATAATGAATCTGGATGGGATGATAGCTTGGTACGATCAAAACTCCGGCATTTCTGTTTTCGAAGGACTTGATATAATTGGTTAAAAAAATCAAGGCAGGCCGATTGATGACGAAACTCTGATTCTCTCTGTTGTGATTCGTTCCTCAGTATCTTCAACATTCGTCATGGCACTTTATTAGCATCGGATCCTATCATGTCAAGGCACTTTATTAGCATCGGATCCTATCATGTCAACGCACTTTATTAGCATCGGATGGGCCCATCGGATCCTATCAGGGGAAGTCACATGAAACAATTTTGTGGAATATGTCATTTCTCTGCCATGAACAATGCTAAAAGGATGGCTTTTGGCGTTTCTCTCATGTCATTGCAGTCGTTCAAGATTCAAACTCGATAAGGGGGGTCATTGTGGCCTTTCAGAGTCATTGCAGTCGTTCAAGATTCAAACTTGCCAGTCTTACAAGATTGAAACGCGGTTTTTCAGGCGTGCTGGTGATTGATTTCAATAATTTATAGCGGTGGGGGGGGTGGTGCAGGAGGAGAGACAGATCTGGTGTTGTGTGTACCGTACTTCAAGTCCCTCAACCAACCCGTCGTCAGCCAAGAATTTCAAGAGAGGAGGCGAATACAACCAACATCATGTTCTTGACGAATCGAGTTCGAGGTTAGAGCTTGAGAATGAGCTCGAACCCCATTTGTGCATCGACAGAAATCAGGTGTAGTAGTAGTAGGGTCATTGAAAAGCGCCCATCTTGATTCATTCTACCGTAACTTGACACTCATCACTCCTCGTTCCATTCCCTTCCATTCCGCTGTTTCAAATGGGCTACCTGGATATAATCATTCTCACTCGAACAATGGTGCTGGTGCCAACGTAAATCTCAAAAAACTTATCCAATAGGAGCTCTCATTTGAACTTCTCACATCACATCACAACATCACATCACATTAAAAAACTCAAGAGCATCGACCTGATCTCTTTCCTTATTTTTCTCTGGTCCGTACTACGCTTCTTTAGTGCATGTATATTATCTGCTGATAATAGTAGTGATGGTGGAGATGTCAATGGCGAAGCTGAAGGAGACGACGGGGTATCGCCGAAGAATACTGAGAGGCAAGCACGCTTCAAGCAGAGGAGGATAGACTTCTGAACAATGTTGAAATTGTGGTCGCGGAGGGGTCAAGAATCCGACAACGATTTTGATGACCACTGAGGAGGAAGATCTGAAAGGAGGAGAGTAAATTGTGAGAGGTGTCATGCATCACTTTGTACGGTTGCACACGGTGGTGTCGGAGATACTGTACTGGCGAACTGCAAACAGCAAATAATTTAATTGAATTTATTTCGGTTCCGGTGCTGGGAGATGACAACTTAATCAGTTTTGAACCTCAGCACAACAGTTCCTGTCTCAACTCGGTCTGAACCATTCAGAGGATGTACATATATTAATTGATCCTGACCACAGAAACAATATTTAATAATTGAAAAGATAACATTGGGGTATTCTTTTAGTTTAGTTCTGTCGTTTTAAGATAAAATGGTCATTAGGTTTGGTGTAGTTGTGATTACGGTATTGTATATGTATATTGGCAATTCAATCGAGTTCAATCATTTGATTTGATTTGGTTTGAATGGTCATATTAAGGCACGTAGCTAGAATCAAATATCGTGCCAATAATGCTATGAATATTGAATATTGAATATTATTCAGTACAGTGCTAAATTATAAAGTGTAATGCGTAATGCATCATATTGTGTACTATAATATCCATCGAACCAATGACGGGCATCGTTGCAATTACAGTAGTGTATTAATAGCACCATTGCTATATTCATATTCTTGCTTCATTCGTCTCATATTACAAATCATTCTCTGATTTTCATTCTTTCTTCATCTTATTCTTGGCAATGCAAGAAACACATTTTATCACACGGGATGATATATAAGTGTACTCGGATCAATTGGTAAAGACAGTTCGTCCATCTGTGGCAATGTATTCCATGGATATTAGCTAATATGATTGCGGGAGGAGTGGACTTGCTTGGACAGTTTGAGGTTAGGTGAGAGAGCAGATTATGTATTATTAATACTGTATTTTCCGTTCGGCAAGGAGTTACTCGTGTATCAAGTCATGGTTGTTGAAATATTATATCCGTATGATCTATCTACAGAAGATTCGAAAGACCGCATTGATTGGGTGAAAGTAACAGTTTTGTTGCATTTTTCCGGTTGCCAAAGTTGGTGGTCGATTGCATGAGGTCTATCGACTCCGGTGTATCGGGATGTTGGGTAGTAGCGAAAACGATCTGGTGCTGAATTCTATACATAGATGCTAATTAATAAACATATGTCATACGATACTAACCTCACGGATGATAATGGCAACTACTAATGGAACTGAAAGCTGTAACAATCTTTGGTGAGAGTTAGTATTCTTCACAGAATCTAGTAAGAAAGGATTGCCACGAGTATGCCAACCATTCTTCAATTGCACTCCTGGAGTAATAGAGATGTCGTTCTTGGGTAATGACGAGGGTAATGATTCGCTTCTTGAGCCAAGTGCAGTCTTAGTTCTTGTCATTATTATGTGAATTATTTCCTACGTGTCGATTTTTTACTTGTAGTGCTGATATTCGATGCTTCAATAACCAGATGAACAATATGTAAAGTGCTATCAAATCACTGGAATGTGCGAGCGCTTTGCAGACAGTCGTTAGTCGTTCTTGCCTATATGAATATCTCGGTAGGCATCGGGGGACAGAAGTGAAAAAGATGTCTCAAATGCTGAAGATCTGGTGCAAGATCAAGGATTAACACTTGATATGGAACATGGTCAACCTCCTGTCCGTATATCTTCTCCAATGCTGGCATCGTGATGGTGTTATTGGGACCTTTGGTGCTGAACCGATCAATGATAATCCAGCTTCGTACTATAGACCGAGTTATTAGTGCGCACTACTGTACAATGTACACTTCTGCTGTTCCCGTCTGTAGTGAACAGCATATTCAATATGATGTATGGTATCTCTATCATACAAATAAATGGTGATTTTTGCTTTGGAGTTAATACTAAATGTTCCAGTAGTACGTGTAGGAAGTGTAGTAGCTGGGCCTGGTAGTAGGAAGCAGGCTGATATGTATTACTGTAATACTGTACTGTGACGATAGGTAGACAGCACAAATTTCAAATTAGAACATTCCAAACGTCTTTCGTGAAAATCACTTTCGACTTTCGACTTTCGACTTAGATCTCGCTTGATTTACCGTTATCAGGCCGGTTCGTGTTGGTATTTGCCAATCGTTATCCATATCATGTTGAATCTTGAAGATTCGAAGATGCATGGATTCGATGATTGATTTTTTGATGATACGACGTTTTTCTGCCACATTTTATTCGCACAAACAAACAAACAATCAATCAATCGACGAACAAACAAACAAACAAACAAACACACACATCCCGCTAGACTAATATAATAGGTCATACACTCACAATCAGTGCCGTAGCTCCTCCATCCCTGCACCGAAGCTATTACAGTCTATAATAGTCATCAGTCGACATTGAGTTAGTTATTTTCCAGCAGCAGCATTGGTGTAGTAGTGGTGTACCTGGCACAGTACTACTTTGAACTTGTGTAGTAGTATCATATTGAATAATATCATAGTACAGCCAGTAAAATGGTTCGCATCTTCGCAATAGCTGCTTTACTATTCGCACTCCCGAATATTCACGCCATGACAACACAACCAGCCAGATCTACAAGTATTGTTAGTAGCAATAGTAGCACCAGTAGCACAGTCAAAGTCACAGGTGGTGGTGGTGGTTGGTCTGACATTGCATTAAAGGCTGCAAAAGACTTTACTGTTTCTCAAAGACAAAAGTTGCAAGAGTTGGGTGCCCTCGACATTCAACGGCCAATGCGAATCACCGGTGAACCAATTACTAGTAATACTACACGTCAACGTCAGACTAACAACGATGAAAATGAAAACACCAAAACAACAAAGATCATCCATTTCCAACGCCACTCACAAGGCTACCATAATCTAATCTGCGACATCTGGAGAGAAAAAGGATTACCAATCGATTTCGATTCCCATGACGTCAATCTAAACTCAGTCATTCGACCTGAATTCCTAGATCCTCCATTGACGGAAACGGGAAGACAACAGGGAATCGCTCGCAGAAATCAATGCAAATCCCTCTCGCCACAATTACTCATCGTTTCACCCCTATTAAGATGCATACAAACTGCCAAATTATCCTTCCGTGATCATGGAACGGATAAAATCACATGGGTAGCGCATGAAGGATGCCGGGAGGAACTTGGACTCTTGATTGGGAACAAACGAAGACCAATTTCTGATATTCAGCATGATTTCCCTGATATAGATTTCACATCCTATATTGATATTAATCATGAAGAGGATGTCTTGTGGGATAATTATGGTACTGAGCGCAGAGAGACGCTTTTGGAAAAAAGTGATCGCATTTATGGGTTTTTGGCGGATTTTGTAATGAATCTTCCACAAGAGGAAATTGCGATTGTGAGCCATTCGGCGTATCTGTTTACGCTCATGAATGCAGTCATGGATATCAATAATGAAGAATTACGATCTTGGTTTCTGACTTCGGAAGTAAGGTCCATGAAAGTTACATTTGAAACAAACCAACAATGTTCAATGAATGCATTATAATGAGTGAATTGATTTGATTGAGATTGAGATAGGTTGCTCATCAATCATGTTCCACGTACGTGTACGTGTATTCGCGAGGAAGAAATATCGTTGGCGGGTTTTATGTTACTTTTAAGAAAAACTAAACACCTCTATTTCATTCAAAGAAACGATTGAATTCGGAAAGAAACTAATTCTCCGACAACAATCTGACATGCAAAAGTGCAGCATCTCCTATCTACCACGTCTACTCCATGCAAAAAACTCCTCACTTCCAAAACACTTTTTTGCGACCATCCTTTGGACCGAAATCATCCTTTGGTGTCTTGCCTGGACTTGCACTTGCTGCCTCTCCACTGCACTTAATTCGGACACCACCCTTTGGTTGCTTGCTTGGACTTGCACTTGCTGCCTCTCCACTGCGACCACCCTTTGGTGTCTTGCTTGGACTTGCACTTGCTGCCTCTCCACATTGCTCAAAATAAAAACCAGGTGCTCCTGACACCTCAACCTTCGACAAAGCAAGGACTCTATCTTTGCCTGGTGACATCTGGATTAGCATTTTCTTTGCTTTAATGCCAGGAGGACCAAGCATGAGAGGAATTCCGTTCATAGCATCAAGAGCTTCCTCAAACCAATATGATGCAATCTCCATACTGTTTTCATCAAAGAATCTAACGTCGAATTATGCAAGAGGATCTTCATCTGGTCAAAACCACCTTAAAAATTTAATCTAACAATATTCAATATTCAATCAATCTACCACCACAGAATTACAACCACAGTTGATGCCAAAGATGGTAATTGGTTCCGATGGCCGCTCTCGACTACTAACATTCCGAAGCAACCCTTTGAAGGCATCCATCTTTCCACTTCTAAAATCATTCAACTTCTTCCTGACATCCTTTTCATTCATGGATAAGGATTCCCTGTCATCTTGCCAACTCCATTCATACCCATATGCTTCAATGCTATTTCCGTTTGCACTCTTTGCAATATTATTTGCAATCTCTATATCATCAATGAAGCCTCCCATTTTATCATGCAGTCCGCTTCCAAATGATAACTCCTGTACTGCGTCCAATGCGCTATTGAAAGATGCTACAGCTGTGTTGGTTGCATGGGCAGTACTAGTACTCGTACCCACAGTCATCTTGCCATTTGTCCATCCTAATGCTGATGCCGATGCTAATACTGATGATAATTTTCTTCTTGTCAACGGTCTCCCAAATATATCATCCATGGGCTCTACACCAACAGAATTTCCAAAAACTTCCATGTCCAAAGCAGCATTATACAACGCATCTCCAAGCTCCAAATCCGATTCCACAACATTCTTCGGCTCGTCATCACATGTATTCCCATCAAACTGAAGGTATGCATGCCTCAACAACAATTGCATCGCCGCATGCTTCCCCGCAGCAGTACAAGTATTTTTCTGCGCATAACATTGCAATATATTCTCAAACGGATACCCCTCCTCCTCATTCGGCAAGAACGATGCCATGAACCCATGATTCGAAAGGAGATACATGGAAAAACAAGCATCTTCTGCCGCTTCCAGGTCTACATTCGGCACTTCTTGAATGGAATGCAATGCGAGAGCTTTGAGCAACAACACGTTCAATTTCACCCCACACGTGACAAAAAATGTCTTGACGTTGAGTGGATTGGTGAGGAGACATCGTATGGCATACAATGCCTTTTTGGCATTGAATGTGCTTGCGTTATATCCCCCCGCACCTGGTTTTCCTCTGCCGTGGAGGGTATTTGCCAATAATTCCACCAATAGCGGTGCTTCCGATCCTTTGATTAACAGCATTTCTAGTTTGGTTTCATGTTCCAGCAGAGAAGAAGACGAATCTAAAGATGTGGATGGTGCTGTCGATGGTGAAGTGGATGCTGATGTTGGCGATGCCGATATTGGTGGTGGCGATGGTTTGGCTTGTCCAAAGTGATGTTCCGATCCAAACAAGTATGCCAATGTCATTCTCGCCTTGAGACACTGCAAATCCTTTTGTTTTTCTCCGTTTCCATTGTCACTATCATCATCTCCATTACCATTACCATTATCATTAGCATGTCCACTATTACCATGCATTGGAGATGATGAATACCTGGCAATCACACTAATTTTCCTAGCAACATATTCATTTCTCAAATGTGGTCGAGTAACGGGTGTGAGTGCAAGGTTCATGAGTATGTAGAGTGCTGCATCTTGCATGGAATTGGAATCCCATGTATATGGGTCATTTTCAAGGGCACTGTTGGTACATACAATATTGGATGAGTATAAGTTGGAATGGTATGAATGCAACAATGGAATCATGCATACAACAACACGACAACAACAACATACAACATACAACATACAACATACAACATACAACATACTCACCTATCCTGTTCAATACCAATCCCCTTGAAATCACTCCTCTTGAATTCAAAAAAAGCATTACTCGCCTGCCTCTTGGAAGCACTCCCAATACTCAATACCCTAAGAACAACCTGTATAATCCCCGATTGCACCAATGCCTGAGCCGCAATAGGATCCTTGGATGGTCTAGTAAGATTTTTGATTCCGCAGAGGCACCATTTTGCCGTTTCGGGGTGGGTTATGTTGTTGGAGAATGGCAGGTTGTTAATATTGCGAGTAGTGTATCGATCGTCGTCGTTGTCATTGTGGTTGTCGTTATCGTTGGGTGTGAATTGTGATGATGATTGTTGAAATGGTGGTTGTGGTGGCATGTGTTGTTGCAATTGTTGCAATAATTGTCGAGGTGTCATGCCACGTTGTGGAACGAATGGCAGTAGTTCTTGTTGTGGCATGATGGATACCTGAAGTGCATACGAGAATGCTTCGACCAAGTATCCATTGCTATGAGCATTATGATCAGCATTATGATCAGTTCGACCATTATGACCATGACCACCAACACTGTCACCATTTAGTCCCTGCACGACTAATAGAGTCCTAAGAGCGGCATCACAAAAGGAAAGGTTGACGAGTATAATACAAATCAAACTAGACTCTGGATGCCAACAAAGCATCCTAGAAAGAATTTTCACAGCCTTGAAGTCAAGAGCAATGGCCCTTTTATTTTCCGTGGGTATTGATAAGTTGTTGAGTACGAGTAAGGCAAGGTACTGTTCGCTGGAATTAGGATTGCACTGCTGCAGGAATTCCAATAGTGTGGGTACTAGGGTGGCATTTGCTTCATTGATCATTCGGATACGGTTTATTTCGTGCAGTGCGTGATGTTCTGAAAGGGCGAATAGTGTTCGGAGGGCTCGAGCTGGTTCTTCGGCAAAGGTTTCTTGACATGATGCCAAGTCGTTGATGAGAGATGGCAGTTCTTGAATTGATGGTGATGGTGATGGTGATGCTGATGGTGATGCTGACTTTGATTGGTGGTGGTGATTATCTTTATCATTCAATAACGACGAAGCAGAGGCAGCAGAGGCAGCTGGTGATGTATCTCTTGAAGGTCCTTGTTGATCGCCATCATCATAATCGTCATCATCATCAGTATGATTACCATGGTTGAGATGCTGCTCGATCTCTTTCCATTCTTGTAATATTGAATTGTCACCGCTATTGTCGTCATCGTGATTATCGTCCACTATTCCACTGAATCCATGCTTCTCCTGCTTCTTCTTTTTCTTCTTGAAGAATCCCATTGTTGTTGTTGAAGTTGTTAAAGTTAAAGTTGAAGTTTCCTTGGCTGCTCTTTCCTTCAATTTCTTTCTTGATTCGTCGACCTTTGATTGGTTGTTATTGTTCTTCTTATAGTTGAACTTGATTGATTGATTGATTGATTAACTGGTTGATTAACTGGTT